>Ga0209537_1000716_pt1 | contig 40095 bp, 31 predicted proteins | sample BioPla4DNA1_FD_187698 | JGI IMG/M metagenome (GOLD analysis project Ga0209537, IMG submission 187698) | Biogas fermentation microbial communities from Germany - Plant 4 DNA1 (SPAdes) (version 2) | ecosystem: Engineered > Bioreactor > Anaerobic > Digestate | place: Bielefeld, North...
CTTTAGCACAAGCTCTGAGAGTTTTGCCCTCGAGCATACAACGAATGTAATCGAGCATCTTTTCCTTCTTTTGTATTCGGTAAACGAATGTGCCTGTTGTTACTCTGAAATGCCTACCACATTTTCTACATATATACATCTGTTGTCCGCCTTGGAATCCATTTTTTACTATGCGATTGCTCTGACAATCTGGACATAATGGTGGTGCATGGTGGATCTTGAGCCCTTGATAGTCTACCGCATCAGCGTTGATTTGGTTCATTAGGTGATAGAGCTGGTCTAGAAATTCTAAGTTCTCTTGTTTGCTCATAGATAAGTATTCTTCCAAGTTATCTACAATTTCTTTCATAATTTTTTATTTTTTGCAAATTTAATAAATTTTCTGATATTAATCCTGTATAGATTTTAAAAATGTATTTTTATCCTTACCCCATTACTATCAAAACAATATAGAAATATTATTAGCTAAAATTCAATTATAAATTTTTAAATTATGATATCATAATTTAAAAATTTTGTATATTTGTATGTTATGAATAATTTATTTGGATTAAGTGAAGAAGAAAGTAAATATCTTGTTAATAGATATAGATATCTACTACATACTCTTAGATATAATACAAGCAAGGAAAATAGAGCACTTATTAGAAAAGCATTTAATTTAGCTAGTGAAGCTCATAAGGGCATGAGGCGTTATAGCGGAGATCCTTACATTTATCATCCATTAGAAGTGGCTATTATTTGTTCAGAAGAAATAGGATTAGGCACTACTTCTATTGTAAGTGCTTTATTACACGATGTAGTCGAAGATACAGATTATACCCTAGATGATATAAGAAATCATTTTGGTGATAAAATAGCTTCTATAGTAGATGGATTAACTAAGATTACAGATTTTATTGAATTATCTAAATCTGATGATACTTCTATTCAAGCTGAAAATTATAGAAAAATACTTATAACAATGGCAGATGATGTAAGAGTCATTTTAATAAAACTAGCTGATAGGCTTCATAATATGCGCACATTAAACTCCTTGCCGCCACATAAACAGCAAAGAATAGCAGCCGAGACGTCCGTTATATTTGCTCCACTAGCTCATAGACTTGGATTGTATAATATAAAAAGTGAATTGGAAGATCTTGCATTGAAATATAATGATCCTGAAATTTATAATTATATCAAGTATAAAATAGAAGAAACATCTTCTGAACGAGATGCATTTATTAAAGATTTTATTAAACCTATAAAAGAACGTTTAGATCAAACTAATCTAAAATATAAAATTACTTGGCGCACAAAAGCTATATCTTCTATTTATAGAAAAATGACTGAAAAACAATTGAACTTCGAAGAAATATACGATGTATTTGCCATTAGAATTATTTTAGATAGTCCACCAGAAAATGAAAAATCTGATTGCTGGCTGGTTTATAGTATAATAACTGATATTTATACTATGAACCCTGAACGTTTACGTGATTGGATATCTGTACCCAAAGCAAATGGATACGAATCATTACACGTAACATTAATGAGTAAATCAGGTAAATGGGTAGAAGTGCAAATAAGATCTAAACGAATGGATGAAATAGCTGAAAAAGGGTATGCCGCTCATTGGAAATATAAAGAAAATAATGGTAAAATTAGTACTCTAGATGAATGGTTAAATTCTATTCGTAATATCTTAGAAAATCCTAATGAAAATGCTTTGGATTTTTTAGATGATGTTAAATTCGCTTTATTTACTGATGAAATACCCGTTTTCACTCCTAAAGGCAAGCTATTACAATTGCCAAAAGGCTCTACAGTCTTAGATTTTGCTTACGCTATTCATACAGACTTAGGTGATCATTGCATAAGTGCTAAAGTAAATCATAAAACTGTACCTGTTAATACAGTATTAAAAAGTGGAGATCAAGTAAATATATTGACAAGTGAAAAAAGTAGCCCTAATCCAGAATGGCTAAATTTCGTTAAAACAAGTAAAGCTCGTAATGCTATTAAAGCTGCTCTACGTAAACAAGAATTAGCTCTCGCCGAACATGGCAAAGAAATAATAGAAAGAATGTTTACTCAATTGAAAGAAAAATATAATGATAATTTATTACAAAAATTTGCTAATTATCTTGGATATAATAATATTAAACAATTATATATTGCCGCTGCAAAAGGGCAATTTGACGTTAAACAATTAAAACAATTTCTACAATCTCAAAAACCCTCTACATTTTCTAGGCTTTTTAGACATTATTCCAATTCTAATAAAAATAGTTATCAAAGTAATGAAATTGAAGAAAAAGAAAAAATTCAAACTAAAATTATTCTTGATACAACTCAACAAATAAATTATATTCTTAGTGAATGTTGTAGCCCTATAATGGGAGATCAGTTGATTGGGTATATCTCAGATCCTCATACTCTCGAAATTCATAGGACTACTTGTCCTGTTTTTAAAGAAAAAGCTGCTGTACACGGCGATAGAGTTACAAAAGTAAAATGGGAAGAAAATAGACCTCTCGAATTTAAAACAAGTATAGAACTCGAAGGAAGCGATAGAAAGGGCATAGTAAAAGATATTAGTAAATTAATTTCAGAAGAAATGAATTCTAATATTAGATATTTTTTCCTTGAAGTAACCGAAGGTACTTTTAAAGGCGAGATCAAATTATACGTAAATAATATTGATCATCTCAAACAACTAATTGATAAAATTAAAACTATCGATGGAGTAAGTAAAGTTTATAGAAAAGAGTAATAAATTTAATACAAAATTAATACGAAATTTTATTTCTGCTAGATAAAATAATTAAATTAATCTATCTTGACAACAATAAAATCATAAAAAATCACTAAAATCTTCTCTAACAACTTATTAATTTTTTTTCTCTCTCCTACCCTATTTCGCCGTTTATTATAACTTTATCTACTTTGTTTGAAGCAAAATGATAAGGAAAGAAGTTTAGATTTGTAACATCTGAATTGAGTATCAAAAAAGATGCTTTTTTACCTTTTTCGATACTACCAAGTTGTTTTTCTAGCTCAAGCGCAAATGCTGCATTATATGTAACAGCATTAATAGTTTCCTCTGGCATCAATTTTTGATAAATAGTAGCTAGCGAAATTGCAAATTGCAAATTACCAGAAGGACTCGTGCCAGGATTATAATCACTAGCTATCACTATTGGTAATCCAGCATCTACCATCTTGCGAGCTGGTGCATAAGGAATTTTTAGAAAAAAAGATACCTGAGGCAAAACTGTTGGTAGAGTTTTACTTAGCAACAATGCTCTAATCTCCTCATCTGTTATTCGTTCTAAATGATCTACCGAAAGAGCATTATGCGCTATGCCAAGCTGTACACCGCCATTATTGCTCATCTCACTTACATGTATTTTGGGTTTCAATCCAAATTTGTTAGCTGCATTTAATATTTTATCAGTTTCATCTATGGTAAAAAAACCCTCATCGCAAAAAACATCAACATAATCGGCAAGTCCTTCGTCTACTACCTTTGGTAGCATTTCACTAATTAGCAAATCTATATATCCTTCTCTATCATCTTTATATTCTATAGGAAAAGCATGGGCACCTAAAAAGGTTGATTTAATCGGCAGATTGGTATATTCTTTTAATTTTTTAATCACTTTTAACATCTTTAGTTCACTCTCTAAAGATAAACCATAACCACTTTTAATTTCTAATGCCACAGTTCCATAACTTATAACTTCATTAATTCTTTTCAAAGCTAAGTCAAAGAGTTCATTTTCAGATTTTTCTTGTACTTTTTTAGCAGAATTCAATATTCCACCACCTTTTTTAGCAATTTCTTCGTACGGTATACCTTGTATTTTCATTATAAATTCATCTTCTCGCCACGAAGCAAAAACTATATGAGTATGTGTATCTATGAATCCTGGTATTATTATTCTTTTATTTACATCATAAATATTATCATAATTTTTATAAATTGCAGAAAGCTCTCCTAGCTCACTCATCATACCATAATCTATTATAGTATCACCCTCTACAGATAGATAAGCATTTTCTATTTTATCTATTCTACTCATTTCAGCTCCTTTTAATGGTCTATTAGGATAATTTTCACTAATACCCATCAATGAACCAATATTAACAAATAATTTTTTATTATTCATAATAATTCAATTTTTTAGCAAAGATAATGTTTTGAAATGAAAAAATTAATAAAATTACATAGCAAGCGAAAATCTAATACTAATTCCAAAATTAGTAGATGTATTATAATATTGTGAAGCTACATGTGGCTTATTAATTATCTTATCAAAGAAAGCTCTAATAGTAATATTATTGGTTATCTGATAGTCTGCAGATAAATTTATAGAAATAATTTTTTGACCAGTGCTAACCTGATTTATCTCCTCCACAATACGCCTTAGTACTGTAATATTATCTCTAATAGATAGATCTGCTTTTAAATTTAAGTCACTATTAATAGTTTTAGTTTGTCCACCTGTTCTAATATCAAAGGCTAAATCTTTAAATCTATACCCCAGTCCTATAACCCATTCATTAGTATTGATTTCTGTAATTTGTACATTAGAAGTATTCAAAGCAATATTTCGAGATTTTTTCCAATCAATTGTAGTCACTAAACTATTTTTCCAATTTAACTGAATGCCAAACATTGGGTTAAAAGTTTCTGAAATAGAAACCTGAGCTATCTCATATTGTGGCAAATAATTATGAAGTGCATCTCTCACAGTAGTATAACCATCTCCATCAGGATCAGAAAACAGAGGATTATTAGAAAAAGAAGATAAAGTGTAATTAGATGTATAACCGTGGGTGAGTGTAGCTGAATTGAAATATTTTTTTAAAAATTCTATTTTAGAAAGACCAGTATAGCTTATACGCCAATTAGGCATAGGAAATGATGGAAAAATAGACTTTACATATTTTGATGGCTTATGACCAGTATATGCAGCTAAAAAAGCTGGAATTAACACATTTTGAGATGTTGCTCCGTATCCGTCTGGATATAATATCCCAGTAACTGAATCTGCTACATAAGTACCGTCCCATACAGGACTACGTTCGGCTACCATCTGTGCTATTTCTGGACGAATATCCAAAAGTATTTGAAAATTCTTATTTGAAAAATCTTTAGCATTTTTAGCAAAAGCTGTTTTACTACTGATGATAGACATACTAAAACTACCTGTAGTTAGAGGAGTATAAGATTGAAATTCACTACCATTATATCTAAAATATTCTCTATTATTCATTGATTTATTTCTAATAGCAGTGAGATTTATTGTTAAATATTTAATTGGTTCTAAGGTAACTCTGATATTCATATTTTCAGTATGATTAGTAAGGTATGGTGTATTTAAGGTGGTATCTTTAGTAAATAAATCCTTAGCAACAAGTCTATCACGCACATCCTCTTGCCAACCAAAGACAAATCCCCAACCAGGTGTCATATTATTGAATTCCATACCTAATGCTTGAGGTACCCCTCTATAACCTGTAAGCATAGTAGCATCTGAAAAAGAAATGTTGAAACTAACATTTTTGGTCATCATTAATAAACGTAAAAAATTATCTAAAATCTGCTTACCAATGGTTGGTCCTTGTTTAATAGTATCTTCTTCATCTTGTAGACGAGGAGGTGGCGGTGGATTTAATATATTTTTTAAATATGTAACCTTAGTATATAATCTAGTAAAATTACCATTAACATTAAATGATATTGTACGGCTATTTTGTATACTATTACCATATGGATGCTCCACATATTGGTCAGTAGAGTCTTTATATAGCGGAGCAGCCATCCATGTATAATTACCAGTGTACTGAGCTGAAGCGTTCATCCAGTCTAATATAGGTATATAATTTAATGGCAAAGTATAATTGCCTTGAATTCTTTGGTTGAAATTAGTAATTCTACCAAAATTAACTATATTTCTAAGTATAGAATCTCTTTTTTCTTTATAATCACTTTCTCGCTTATCGATTCTGCCAGGTGGCTCATCTATACGTGCGTTAGCAACTGCAGTATAATCAAACCTCAGATTACGTGTGAGATCATATTTGAATGCATAATTGCGATTCCACATAAAATTTTTAATAAAATTTGGTTCTATTATCACAAGATTAGTAGTCTTATTTCTCCATCTATTTTCTTCATATAATCGATACATATCTGTAGACAAAGAGATGGATTTGGGTAGCAAATAAAAATTAAAATTACCTATTAATTTTAAATATTTATTATTAAGAAATTTTACATTTTTGAAAGGCATATAATTTTTAGGATTACCATTAAAATTATATGCTATTGTACCACTATATTCTTTTTTCTTATTATACTCAATATCAGGATTACGAATATAAATTTGATTAAAAGCAAAAGAAATATCAAAATTAGATAAATCATAAAATTTGGGATTGCCTTTAGCAGTAGGAGGTCTTAATTTTTTTACATTCATAAAATTAATACCCTTACGCTGAGTATATGATTGCACTAGTCGTTTTACACTATCTACTTCTCTATCGGTAGCATATGTACTGAGGTCATCTTTAAGATAAACATCTGGGTCTAATGGATTATATTTAGGATTAGCTATCATTTCAGAATAGTCTATATGCATAGGGATACGTAAATAAAAATTTTCTGGCAAAAGCCTACCTAAGTCTATATTTAAAGCTAGATCATACGATGATATATTATCTAATTGACGTTCATAAACTTTTTTTTCAATAGAACCAAAGCCAGCAGTAGATAATGTAGTAGCGAACATAATATTACCAATGTCAGCTAAACCAATATTCATACGAGCAGTAGCTGCCCATCCACCTTTTTCGTCAAAAGTATTTACCCTTAATTCATTTACCCATATTTCAGCACATTTGGGCATTCCATCATCATCGGTATAAGTACCAGCTTTCGGATTTCGCACTCCTATCAATATAACTTTTACTTCAGCTAGATTAGGATTACCAACGACAGTATATTTACCTTTTTCATCTTCTTTAGAATATGGTGTAAATAGTGTTAGATTAGTATTGTCTTCTCCACGAAGTATAGTATTTCGTTCTAATTTCAACTCTACCAATTTGTCTAATGATAGATCAATAGAATCTGCCCATATACGTTTGCGACTTTCATTATCATGCCCATAATTACCCCATGGTGTAGGATGTAGAGGTATTTCAAATTCATAATAATTTCTATCAAAATCAGTACCTAATCGTATAAACAATGTTAAATCACCATCCTTTAACGAATAATTCAATGGATCCACCTCTTCAGTATGGACATTCATTTTAATTTTTTTATAATATCTAAAATCATAATCAGTACTTTTAAAAATACCCCGAGCATCTCCATCTATTAGATGACAAACTTTCATAGATAAAGCTTGTTCATTTAATTTTTGTAAATTTGTAGTACCATAATTAATCTCTCTCTCGATTCCTGGTGGCATAACGTATGGTATGGGTTTGCGTGTGCCGTTTTCCTCAATATTCAAATTAGTAATATCGAATGTTGTCAGATTTTGCTCATTTTCTGGAATATATTCACCAGGCTGCAGTAATGAATATGAATAACGGCGCCATTGACTACGAGCTAGATCTAAAGAACCGAAACGTAAAACGACAGAATCATTCCATTCTCTCAAAAACATTCTCATAAAACGAATAGAAGTAAAATCTCTAATATCTCCAACTATTTTATCAGGTCTTTTCACTGGTACTTTAAATTGATACCATTTTACTTGTTCAGAATTACCATTTGGTAATTTAACACTTGCAATGTAAATATCTGTAATATAATTTTTGCCAATTTCCATTTGATCAGGTCTGAGATTTATTTCATATTGATAATACCTTTCTAATTCATTTAAAGTATTGTCTCTATTAATGTCTTCACTATTAGGATTATTAGTAGCGCTAGTAGGATAAGACTCTGGACTCATTTCAGGTGTAGGGCTATTAGCTTCAGGATGCCTATAATATTTGTATCTTTGCAGAATATTATAACCCAAATTATCATAATCTCCGCCTCTAAAATAGTGATAATTGTCGGCAGAAGGATCCTGATAAGCTAATTGATATGCGATGGAACTAGCACCATAAATAGCTTCGATAGCTTGTAAATATGATGAATGAAAACTTCTTTCATTTTCATCTGACAAACCATCATAACCAACATCTTGATATTTTCTAGCATCTAGATTAGCATCAAAAGAGTTTACTAATGCTTGGTATTTAGGTACTACTCCCCATTGAGTTGTATCTATACCTATCATTTCTGGACCAGTAGGTAAGCCATTTTCAAAAGCTTTTTTATGATCTAATAAAACATCTTCAGAAATATCGCCGAGATTAATATATAGTTTACCACCAGAGCTATTGGTATTATAAATAAATGGATCCATTAGCCAAAATTCAATATATTCTACATTAGTTTCTTCGAAATTAGAAGTTTCGATAGTTCTCATAATGCCAGCCCAACGAGTAGAAGGGTCTACCAGTTTACCTTGAGCATTTATTCCAGCAGACACCGCAGTAGGGGAAACATCAAAATTATATGGACCACGTTCTGTAGGATAATAAGCTAAATCTAACGTAGCTAAATTAGGGACAATGCCGTTGGGAAATTCTTTAGCAGGAAATAACTCAGACTCTAAAACTTCACGCATATAATGATTGCTAAGCATTTCTTTATTTACATTTGGCGGTGTAGTTGAATTATTTCTAAAAAAAACACTTGGGTCTATAGTATACCAAGATAATAAAGCTCTATTAAATCCTGAAGCAAGAGTAGAATCATCAGCTGCCTCAGGGAAAATATTTGGTTGTCCTTGAGGGATAGAAGCCAAATGCCAGGAAAAAGGATTTTTAAGTGTTATACTACTCATACTCCCTTCGAAATTATCTATAAAAGAATTACCTTCTTTGCCAATAGCTCTATTATGCCCAGGAATTAAATTTGCAAATTCAGCATCAATACTAATATTTGAAGGATCTTTAGTACTAACAAAAGGTAATTTATCTATAATTTTAGTAATCAAAGTAGACTGAGTCTGATAAGATACATTTGCTCCCCAAATGGTATTAGAAATAGGTTCATAGCCGATATTCACTTTAGTAGTAAAAGGTTTCTCTGTGAGATGTATTATAGTACCGCCGACGATGAAATTATTATTAATTTTATAATCTACATGTGCACCCAGATAAGTTTTAGTTTGGAAATTAAAGAAAGTATTATTTTCAACAGTTACATTTATAGGTACACCAGAAGAGAGTATTCCTTGATTAATAATTTTGACGCGTCCCATAGTGTAATCTACAGTATAATCTACATTCTCTTGTAAAAGGAGACCACCAGCAGTTACTTTCACAGATCCTTGTGGAATATTAATAGCATTTAAACTAATTTCACTACCCACACTAGATTTATAAGACCCCTCAATAGTAAATCTATTTTTATTAGCAATTTGCTCAGCAACAGTTTTAGTAGTAGTATATAAAGAGTCAAAGCAATATTTATTTGCTAAGTTAGGATCATCAAATTTACTTCTAAGATCTTTACCAAAAGGTTCTACAACAGGGAAATAAATACGCCCATTTTTTGAATTAATAGTTCCTCCGCCAGTAGCTGCATTATCTATAAAATCAAATAATCCGTCTGGCTCAGGATCGCCATTGATATTTAGTCTATCAAAACCTAAAACTCTAATTAGAGGAATATACTTCAGGTTAGATTCTGTCAAATAACCAGCACCTACACCGAGATTTTCACTTTTATAAATAATATTTAATCTAAAATCTTCATTACTAATCTGATAGCCACCAATAGAATAAACATTTTTCATCATTAGGTTCCAAACAGGTAATTTAGTATTTATTGAGGCAGGTTTTAATAATTTAACAACTAAACAATTAGGAGGATCTATACCATCAGTAGAAAATTCTCCCACTTGATAAACACTATCACTGCCTACAACTGTATATTGATAAGCAACAGCCAACACTTGATCTGGACGAAGTCTAATATTGAGAGAAATAAATCCTAATTGATTATTTACAGTATATTCTGATTCAGATAACTTACGTGCATTTTCTATTTTTTCATAATCAGTACCCATTTTCAAATTTTGAGCAGAAAGATATGAATTTACATCATTCAAATTTCTAATATTTGCTGGATTTACTATTTGTAGTAAATTATTGCTTCTATTACTAGGTAAATAAGCATCTGGAGTGAAATTAGGTAAAATATCTTGATTATATGGCTGATATTCTCCCAAATCTTGAAATGCTACGATATTTCTATTTTCTTGAGTAGCAGGACCAATATTTGTAATCCATACTTCTATTTTAGTAATGTTTACAGGGCTAGAAATTATTGGGAGTCGTTCTAAAAATTTGTTGTAATTATTATAAAAATATTGAGAGATAAAGAAGTGTTTATTTTCTTCGTAATCAAGAGCTTCGATTTTAAATTCTCTCACCTCTGCACCGCCAGCTACAGTAATAGAACTAGTTTGACTCTCTTGCTGAGAAAGTACAGCTGTTACAGTAGCTTTGCCAAACTGTAATTGAGTTTTTAGACCAAATAAGCTTTGACTACCACTTATCAAGGTGCTATTAAGTGGCAAGGTTACGTCTCCAGCTTCTATTTTTTTGATAATTTCATCCTCTTTGCCCTCATATTCTAACTTTATTTTATTATCAAAGTCAAAACTAGATTCTGTATTATATCTTACATTGAAGTTTACCTTATCACCTACTTTTGCCATTAAGTTTAATTGAATTTTTTCTTGAAAATCTAAATTTCCATACTTTCTTTGCTTAACAGTAAGTGATGGGTCATCCCTTCTATAACCCTTGTATCCAAAAATTATTTCAGCCGTACCACTAGGTCTGATGTCTATTAGTCCACTACCAAAGACTCCCTCATCTTTTACATGCATCCTAAAAAGCGAATCAAATAAACTTTTGCCTTTAGATTGAGAAGTTATTTGTTTTTGCCATTCTCTTTGCCATGCTTTTTGAAAATCATATTCAGAATATTCATCAAAAGTCATCTCATAAGGATAGCGCAATTTAATATTTCCGATATGTTGTTGATATTCATAAGTATTAGTAGATGGATCATAGATGATAGTATCTTTCAAATTTTTAGGATTTACATCCCATGGCGAAATTATCAAAGGTGGAGGTCCTATTATTTGCTGATTGCCAATAGGATATTTCAAAGAATCTAAGGTATCTGGGGGGCCTGGAAAATGCTGAATATTTAACTCATTACTTACATAATAATATTTCGGTGAAAAAGAATAAAATATAAAAAATGAAAATATAGATAATACAAATATACATCTAATAAAAGGTATAGAATGAGTTGATATTTTTTTCACTATTATTAAAGTTTATAAATACTTAAAAGCTAATTTTATTAGTTTATCCAAAGAAACATACTCTTCCTTGGAATGATTTTTTAAAACTTTATTCAATGCGTTTTCGGCTTCTTTCACAGAATAACCTAATTGTTTTAAGGCTAATAACGCATCTTGATAAAAATTAGTATCAAAATTAGATAAATTTTTTAAACTTTGTTGAATTTCTGGGATTTTATTTTTTAATTCTATTATTATTCTTTCAGCTGATTTAATACCTATACCTTTTACTTTTTGTAAACTAGTAACATCTTTGCTTTGAATAGCCGAATACAAATCTATCGGTGTCAATGTAGATAATAGATTACGAGCTGTATTAGGTCCAATGCCATTAACTGTAATCAATAATCTAAAAGCTTCTCTTTCATCTTCATCTGCAAATCCATACAATTGTATACCATCATCTTTCAATATTAAATGTGTCAAAACTGTTATCTCTTTAGATTCTTTAATCTTTTCAAAAGTATTTATAGTGATTTGAACCTCAAAGCCCATGCCTAAAGATTCTATTATTACCTTAGATGGATTTATAGAAACTAATAAACCTTTTATATAATTAAGCATAAAAAGATGATTTTTTTTAAAAAAACTAAGGTCCAAAGTTAATAATTATTAATAAAATGCTAAGCAATATTTTTTAAAATATCTAAATTAAAAAAAAATGTTATTTATCAATTCTGATTTGAAAAATTTTCAATAATTTTGTATAAATTATAAATATGCCAAAATATCCTTTATTAGCTAAAATAAATGGTCCAGAGGATTTGAAAAAATTTTCTCTCAAAGAGCTTAAATCTATAGCCAATGAGATTAGAGAATATATTATAGAGGTGATGTGTAACACTCCTGGACACGTTGGAGCAAATTTAGGTGTTGTAGAGTTAACCATTGCTTTACATTATGTTTTTAATAGTCCTGATGATAAAATTGTATGGGATGTAGGTCATCAATGTTATCCACACAAAATAATTACAGGACGTAGAGAAGAATTTAGAACTATTCGAAAATTTAAAGGTATAAGTGGATTTCCTACAAGAGAAGAGAGTATTCATGATGTATTTGGCACAGGTCACGCTAGTACTAGCATATCTGCTGCACTAGGAATGGCTTCTGCAGAAAAAATTATTAATCCAGATAGTAAAAATAATTTTATAGCAGTGATAGGTGATGGTAGCCTGACAGGAGGTATGGCTTACGAAGCTATAAATCATGCTGGCACTACTAACACTAACTTCTTAATAATCTATAATGACAATAATATCTCTATTGACGAAAGCACTGGAGCTTTAAAAAATTATTTTACACATTTTATAGCTTCTAAATCATATAACCAATTAAAAAACACTGCATACGAACATTTAAAAGGAACCCTAATTCGTCGATTTTTTAATAAAATTTCATCTATTATAAAAAATACTTTATTAAAACATTCTAATTTTTTTGAATTCTTTAATCTAAGATATTTTGGTCCAGTTAATGGTCATGATATAGAACAATTGGTAAAAATTTTGAATAATCTGAAAAATATACCTGGTCCCAAAATATTACATGTATTGACTCAAAAAGGTAGAGGATACCCACCAGCTGAGAAAAATGCTGTTGCATTTCATAGTCCAGGTAAATTTGACCCTGAAACTGGTGAAATTTTTAGTAATAGAAATGACAAAAACAGTCCTTTAAGGTATCAAGATGTTTTTGGCAATACAATATTAGAACTCGCAGATATGGATGATAGAGTCGTAGCAGTTACACCAGCTATGGTATCTAGCTCGTCATTAGACATTATGTATGCTAAATATCCAAATAGAGTATTCGATGTGGGCATAGCCGAAGAGCATGCTGTTACTTTTTCTGCTGGTTTAGCTGCACAAGGTCTGATACCATTCGCTACCATTTATTCCACATTTCTACAAAGAGGTTTCGACCAGATAATACACGATGTAGCTTTGCAGAATCTTCCAGTCATTTTTGCTATCGATAGAGGCGGCATAGTAGGAGAGGATGGCAAAACTCATCAGGGAGTTTTTGACCTAGCATATTTGAATTTAATACCTAACATGATCATAAGTGCTCCTATAGACTGTATCGAACTTAGAAATCTAATGTATACGGCCTATAAATACAGAATGGGACCTTTTGCTATTAGATATCCTAAAGCTATTGCTGAGTTTGTAAATTTTGATAAACCTTTTGAACTTTTACCTATTGGCAAAGCACAAATACTAAGAGAAGGTGAAAAAGTTTTGATAATCTCTTTGGGTAACCCAGGACATGATGTCGTAGAACTTTACCCAGAATTTGATAACCTGGAAATTAATCCTACTCATGTTAATCTGCGCTTTCTGAAACCTTTTGATGTAGATACTTTGAACCAATTATGCAAAAATCATGAAATCATTATTACCATCGAAGATGGTACTCTATATGGACTCTCCTCTACTATATCAGATTTTTTAGTTAAAAATAAATTTAATAATAAACTTATTAGCTTAGGTGTACCAGATCAATTTATAGAACATGGCAGTATAAATGAGCTGAAACAAATGCTAAAATACGATAAAAACAGCATTTTAAATACAGTAATACAAGCATATAAAGGGATATACAAATTGAGCTAAAAAAATTTTTGAATTATCAAAAATTTTTAGAATTTTGTAAAAAAACAACTATTATGAAAAAGGCAGTACATATTGTTAGAATATTGATAGGATTACTTTTTGTTTTTTCAGGTTTTGTAAAAGCAGTAGACCCATGGGGTTTTCAATTTAAATTAGAAGATTATTTTATTGCTTTTAATTGGGACTTTTTTATGCCTTTTGCTTTGTTTTTAGCTATTTTGGTACCAGCAGCTGAGTTTATCATAGGTTTTGCCCTTTTATTAAATTTAAAACCTAAGTATGCTATCTGGGGGGCTCTCATCTTTATGGCATTCTTTTTGCCTCTCACCTTATATCTAGCTATTACTGATGCAGTATCAGATTGCGGGTGTTTCGGTGAAGCTATTAAGCTAAGCAATTGGAATACTTTTTATAAAAATATAATTATCACAGCAGCTATTATTTTTGTCATCTGGCAAAGAAAATATTTAAAATCATGGTTAAAAAATGCTGTAGAGTGGATATTAATAGCAGTGTCAGGACTTTTTATAATAGGAGTCTCCGTCTATGGATTGACATACCTGCCTATCGTAGACTTTTTACCATATAAAATAGGCGTAGACCTAAAACCAGATCCCAATCTAAAAGATAAATATTTCGTAATATATAAAAATAAAACAACAGGACAATTAGAAGAGTATCCTGCCAATCAATATCCTTGGGATGATAGCTTGTGGATGGCAGAACACGAATTCGTAGATACTCGAGTAGAGAAAGCAGCTAAATCAGCCCTTTTGATATTAACCTATGATAATGATGGCAATGACGTTACTGATAGCGTACTGCTAAGTAAAAAACCTACAATGCTGATAGTTAGTTATGATATCAAAAAAGTAAATCCTAAAACTGCCACCAAATTGAAAGAATGGATAAACATAGCTAATAAATTTAATGTAAATACATTTTTAATAACATCCTCTGATGAGAATTTAGTAAAAAAACAATTAAAAAATAGCCAAATCGATATACCCTATGTTTTTGCTGATGATATAGCACTCAAGATGCTTATAAGAGCAAATCCTGGTATTGTAATGATGAGAGATGGTGTGATAAAAGCTAAATATACTTTAAATCATAAAGCTAATGAAAAAAAATTTGACAAATTATTAAGATAATAAATTTTTTAATAAAATGATCAAAATAAGTGAAAGGCTGGGAGAAAGTGTTATGAAAAGACAAGGTATAAATAAAAAATTGAGAAAGTTATTAATTGGAGTTTAATAGTTCTTATCTTTTTCCTATCTGATAATTGCTATTTTAGATTTATAAAACATCGTTTTTGTAATAATTATAACCAAAAAGAGCAAGATCATATTTAATCGGATCAAATGGATCTAGTTGTTTAAGATTATAAGTTAGTTCTATTACTGCTTTTAAATCATTTTGCTTTCGTGACAAAAGTCCTAATTCGCGTGCAGCCATACCAACATGCAAATCTAGAGGTATATAGAGAGATGATGATGGGATATTTTGCCATATGCCAAAATCTAAACCTTCTTTATTTGTGCGTACCATCCATCTAAAATATAAATTTATTCTTTTACAAGCACTATTGTTGTCTGGATTAGGAATATGTTTTTCGCTACGCTGCTCATGTGGTACAAACAAAAAAATATCCCTTATAGCTCTTATACTGTCGATTAAATCTCTATTTTTATCATAATTAATTTTTACAAAATTATTTAAACTATCATATTTGAAATATATCAAACGCAGGGCATCTAAGAAATAGAATAAATCCATTGGCTGAAAAGTACGATAAACAAAAGATTCACAAGAGTTCCAATTCTTTTTATTACCAGTAATGAATTTATAGGGTTGATAATTCATCAATTGCATAAGATTTTTGGCGGCTTTCACAATATTTTCGCGTTTCCCCCAAGCAATAATAGCACTAAAAAAACCCGCTATTTCGATGTCTAAAGGATCTGAAAATATAGCGGGAACTATTATTGGGTCTACTTGCCAATATTTTGGTTGAGAAAATTCCTGATAATAAGTATCTAATAAAGTTTTAATATTAGTTTTCAATTTTTACAATATTATTAATTAAAATTAAACCCTCGTATAAATATATGATGAGCTTACTAAAACTAGTTGTTTATTATTTAAGTCCTTTTTGTTTTATTTGTGAAATTACTTCTGTTAAAATATCTAAAAATGTTGAAATTGTTGTATTATCCACAGGTTTATCAATAATCCATTTATAATTTGATCCTGCGGGTTCAAAGAACTGTGTTTTTATCAACTCTTTTTTGAAATAATCTATAATAGTTTCAGCATCATTCACTTTTTTATCAATTTGTTCTATTACACTGTAAATACTTTGTTTAAATACAGATTCAGGTGGGTAGCCCAAACATAATCCAACAAAACTGCTCTCAATGGGCAAATTTAAAGAAAAACCTTTAGAACCCCACCTGCATGATAGTCCATTACTTTCAGCAAATTTGAATATTCTTTCAAAAACTTCTTTACCATTTTCATCTACCGATTCTAGAAATGTTATTTCATTAACTTTGGGTAATTGAGTTTTAGATTTTACTTCTCCTTTTATGTAGCTTTCCTCTCCAATAATGAAATCACATGTTATCATTTTTTCTAAAGCATTATTCTGAAACCATTTAAACTCTATACAATAAATATCAACTCCTTTTTTTCTTAAATAAAGTGCGGTTTGCTTAATATTATTTGTTATATCTTGTGCTACAATTACTAATTTTGTATTTTTATTAAATGATACATTAGCATCACCAGTGATTTTAAAATATTCCTGATGATAATTATCTAATGATATTTCTTCGCCAACGTATTCTTGGAATATTTCATTTAACAATTCATAGTCAAGATTTTCTACAAAAGACGCATATTCTAGAAGTTGCGCCAATGTTTCGCGTGGTGTTTTATCTCTTTTTAATTCGATTATAATAGTATTGCCATTTTTATCGAGTCCTAATAGGTCTATCAAAGAACCTAAATTTGTTTGTACCTGACGGCCAATTATCATTATTTCACCATCTTCGAAAAAATATTCAGGGTTTTTTTCAAGTAAATTTTCTAAATCAAATTCATTGTTTTCTTCTTTAAAAGTATGTTCTTTAAATGGAATTAATTTTCCTTCATTATTTATTGTAAAAAGTCTCATAATTCTTATATTCGCTTTTTTTATTTATTAATGCATCAATTACATTACAAATATACAACTTTGTTAAATACAAAAATTTAAAGCTGATCAATTTTTTTAATTTTTTGATAAAAACGAATATAAAGAATTATAAAAATTACCTTATTAAATTTTTTTTAACTCCAAAAACTTTTGAATCAGAGTGTTTGTAATTTATCTTACCCACATACTTTATCTCATTGTTACATTTCGCTTAGCTTTTTATTTCACTATGAGATAAAATACCAATCAAATGGTTTTTGTAATAAATAATAGTAATTAAAAAAAACTAATTAATTTTCTTTATAATCTCTTGACCAATTTTAATAGCATTCAGATTAGCTGGTATCAAATGATGATGACGTTCAGGTAGTGATTCTTTAAGACCTTCTTCAATAAAATCTAAAGAGACGATAGATTTTATTTTTAGATAACCACCAAGTACTATCATATTAAAAATTCTCATATTGCCAGCTTCAGATGCTTTATTAGCAGCCTCTACTTGATAAATTTCAATATCATTTCTTTGGGGATGTCGAGTGATGCCATGTGGATCATAAATCAATATACCACCTGGTTTGATACTATTTTCAAATTTATCAATAGAGGGTTGATTTAAAACAATTGCAGTATCATATTCATTTAATACTGGACTACTTATACGTTCATCACTTAATATAACAGTAACATTAGATGTACCACCACGCATTTCTGGGCCATAAGAGGGGAACCAGCTAACATTTAGACCTTGTTTCATGCCAGATGTTGCTAAAATTTTACCCATAGATTGTACGCCCTGTCCACCAAATCCTGCTATAATTATTTCTTCTGTCATAATAAAACAATTTTATAATTCTTTAACTAACTCACCATCCACCTTGATATCACCAAGAGGGAAAGTTTTTAACATATTTTCTTCTAACCATTTATTAGCCTCTACAGGGGTCATTTTCCATCCACTATTACAATTAGAGACTATTTCTACAAACGAAACACCTTTATTTAGTTTTTGATTTTCAAAAGCTTTTCTAATAGCTTTTTTAGCTTTTCTAACGTAAGCAGGTTTATAAACAGCCTGACGAGTAACATAATAAGTGCCTGGAAGCATAGCTATTAATTCAGTAATACGTAAAGGATATCCCATTAATTTAGGATCCCTCCCATAAGGTGAAGTAGAAGTAACCATACCCTCTAATGTAGTGGGAGCCATCTGTCCACCAGTCATTCCATAAATACCATTATTAATAAAGATAATTGTAATATTTTCACCCCTATTACAGGCGTGTATGGTTTCATTGCCACCAATAGCAGCTAAATCACCATCACCTTGATAAGTAAAAACAAATTTTTCAGGATAGAGACGCTTGATAGCAGTAGCTAAAGCTGGAGCACGTCCGTGAGCAGCTTGTTGCATATCTAAATCAAAAAAATCATAAGCTAATACAGCACAACCAACAGGAGCAATACCAATAGTTTGATCTTGAATCTCCATTTCTTCTATTGTTTCTGCTACTAATCTATGTACTACACCATGTCCACATCCTGGACAATATGACAAAATATTGTCTGTAAGAACTTTAGTTTTCTTAAAGGCAATATTTTCGTCTTTTATTATTTCTTTCCAACTTTCAAATTTTACATCCATAATTTCAACTCTTTAATACTTATTAACAATTTTTTCTTTTAAAGCCTCGAGCACTTGAAAAGGAGTATGCACGGACCCACCAACTCTACCATAATGTTCTACTGGTACTCTATCATGAACAGCTAAACGCACATCTTCTATTAATTGACCTAGGCTCATCTCTACAGATAATATACCTTTAACTTGTTTAGAAAGTCTTTCAAGTTCTTTTTCGGGGAAAGGATACAAAGTAATAGGTCTAAATAGTCCCACTTTAATACCTTCGTTTCTAGCTAAATCAATGGTTTTTTGACTTATTCTAGCACTAGAACCATAAGCTACTATCAGGTATTCAGCATCATCAGTTTGTATGTTTTCCCACATAACATCTTCTTTCATTTTTTCGAATTTTTCTTTTAAATTCATGACATGTTTTTCTTGTCTGATAGGATCTAGATCTAGAGATGTAATGATATTTCTTTCTCTATCAGGAGTTTTTCCAGTAGTAGCCCAAGGGCATTCTTTTATGATTTCTTCTTGAGTTCTTCGAGGTATAGGATCAATAAGCTCTACCTTTTCCATTACTTGTCCTATCACTCCATCAGATAGTATCATAACGGGATTGCGATATTTGAAAGCCATTTCGAAACCTAATTTAACGAAATCTGCCATTTCTTGTACTGAAGATGGTGCTAAAACAAACAAGCAATAATCACCATGTCCACCACCTTTAGTAGCTTGAAAATAATCACTTTGAGATGGTTGAATAGTTCCTAAGCCAGGACCACCACGTACCACATTTGCTATCAAGCAAGGAATTTCAGCGCCAGCCATATAAGAAATAGCTTCTTGCATTAAGCTAATACCAGGACTAGAAGAAGTAGTCATAACTCTTTTACCTGCAGCACCTCCACCGTATAGCATATTTACAGCAGCTAATTCACTTTCAGCTTGCAAAACCACCATACCTGTGCGTTCATATGGCTTTTCTGCCATTAAATACTCCAAAACTTCTGATTGAGGAGTGATGGGATAACCGAAGTAGCCATCGCAACCAGCACGAATAGCAGCTTCAGCAATAGCTTCATTACCCATCATTAAACGTATTTCACTCATATTTATTAACCTTTTTTTTTAAAAAAATTAAACTTCTACTTTAGCTCTATACAATGTGATAACTGTATCGGGACAAATCATAACACAATTTTCACAAGCTGTACAATTTTCATTTACTACATCTGCATAGAAATAACCTTTGGCATTTACTTTATCGCCTAAAGCTATTACTTTTTGAGGGCACACTTCCACACACAAGCCACAACCCTTACATTTTTCTATGTCTATTACAATTGCACCTTTTACTTTAGCCATATTTTTTTATTTTTTTAAATTTTCTATGTTATTTTTCATTATTTTCAATCGTCTCTCTAACTCATCCATCATATCCATTGGTATCAATGAAACACAAGCCCTCACACCATCATGTATATCTGAACCTGTGATCTTCAATGAAATAGCTCCTATACCATGTAATAAAAGTTGATATAAAAACTCATTACCATCTAAACCTGGATATTTAACCGTAAAATAAAAACCATCAGCAATAGGTTTATCTACATCTTTGTCATAAACAAGTTGAAATCCATTATCCAAAAAATGTTTTTTCATTATTTTGGCTTTTTCTCCATAGATAAGCACTTCATCTCTAAAATTATATTCACCTTCATTTACAGCTTTTAAAATAGCATATAAAGCATATTGTGGAGAATGACTCGTACCACTACTAACACTGTATATACTTTCAAAAATCAATGCTGTACCGAAATGATCTGAATTAAAATTAGTTTTTAGATCTGGAAAATGTCTATTAAATAATTCTGGACTAACTACCATCATACCTATTCTCTGTCCTGCATAAGAAAAAACTTTTGAGCTACTGATAAGCAAGATATATTGATCATAATATTTAGCAATAGTTGGTTGATATGGGGGTACACCTGGTTTACCATAATCTTGTCTAAAATCCATACCAAAATAAGCCAAATCTTCTATAACCACTACATCATATTTTTTAGATACTTTGGCGATTATCCTCAACTCCTCATCAGTAAAAACTATCCAAGATGGATTATTTGGGTTACTATAAATAAGTCCATAAAATTCACCAGTAGATAAATATTTTTCTAAAATACCTTCTAATTTTTTACCACGATAATTATATACATCAAAATGCTCAGAACCAGAGCCTAATACATTAGCTTGTAATTTATGAACAGGAAATCCTGGATCTACAAAAAGTATTTTTTTTCGTTCCTTGCGAGTATGCATCAAAGTCATAAAAGAAGTAAAGCTCCCCATCATAGATCCAACAGTAGGTATACAATTTTCTATATTGACATCAATATCCAAAAAGTTTTTTACAAATTTTTTAATCTCAGTTTTTAATGGTTTATAACCCTGAATATCAGGATAAACAGCTGCTATTCCTTGTTTGAGAGCTTCTATTTCTGCATCTACTCCTATTTGCACTGGAGGCAAACCAGGATTACCTAACTCCATTCTGACAAATTGAATTCCAGTTTCTTTTTCTAAATTATCTACTATCTGACACATCTGACGAATGGAAGTATCTACTAAAGAACTAACATTAAATTTTTTCAATACTTCATCTAATACATATTGTGGAATAATGGTATCTGACATAATTGTTTTTTGCAAATCTAATAATTTTTAATTAAATAACAATATATTATTTTTAACATATTTTTTATTGTTAAAAATCAATTTTTTTATGAAATTAATTTTTTTATCTTTTTTTTATCTATTAAAATATATAGATAGAATCCATTAATAATTTAAAAAAATGATTTTTTTTTAATAATTAGAAATGATTTTTTATAATTTTTCATTATATTTGTAAATATAAAAAATATTATGGCAGAAAATAGTAAAACATCTAAAACAACTAATAAAAACGTACCAAAAAGTACTAATATTCTAGAGCCAATAGAGATAATTGGTGGTAAAATACCACCAAGTGATTTAGAAACAGAAGAAGTAGTATTAGGTGCATTATTAATAGAACCTAATGCAGTAGCCACTGTAATAGATATCTTGCAGCCAGATGTTTTTTACAAAGAAGCACATCAAAGGATCTTTTCTGCTATTTTATCTTTATATCCTATAGGTGAACCAATTGATATAATAACTGTAACAAACTATTTAAGGAGAAATGGAGAATTAGACTTAATAGGGGGGCCAGCTTATATAGCACAACTCACTGACAGAGTAATATCAGCTGCTAATATAGAGTATCATGCTCGTATTTTAATCGAAAAATATATTCAAAGAAAATTGATTCAAATATCGAATCAAATTATTACTGAAGCTTATGATGCCACTTCAGATGCTTTCGAAACCCTCAACAATGCAGAAAATGCATTATTTCAAATCAATGAACAAAATCTACGCCGTTCTTTTAAATCTATACCATCTGTATTGCAATTGGTAAGAGAGCAAATAGAACATGCATATAATAATCAAGGTGATTATACGGGAGTGCCAACAGGTTTTTTCGAATTAGATAAATTAACGGGAGGATTACAGCCTTCTGATTTGATAATTATAGCTGCTAGACCTGGAATGGGCAAAACTGCTTTTGCTCTATCAATGGCACATAATATGGCTGTTGAATTTGATATACCTATTGCTTTTTTCTCTTTAGAAATGAGCGCACCACAATTAGTAATACGTTTATTAGCTATTGAAACTCAAATATCTAGCGAAAGAATACGTAAAGGTGAATTAGATGAAGCAGAATGGGAAACATTAAATAACGCTATGAATAAGCTGTCAAATACTAAGTTGTTTCTAGATGATACACCAGCTCTATCAATATTTGAATTAAGAGCTAAGGCACGTAGACTAAAACAAGCTTACAATGTAGAAGCAATCTTTGTAGATTATTTACAACTAATGTCAGCTAAAATAGATAGAAATGCTAATAGAGAGCAAGAGATAGCTTCCATTAGTAGATCATTAAAAGCATTAGCAAAGGAACTAAATGTTCCTGTCGTTGCACTTTCGCAATTAAGTCGAGAAGTAGAAAAACGTAGCGGAACCAAAAGACCTCAATTATCAGACTTACGCGAATCTGGTGCTATAGAACAAGATGCTGATATTGTACTAGGTATTTATAGACCAGAATATTATCTAAAAGAAGAAACTGATGACGATGATAAAATTTCTGAAATAAAAAATAAAGCCGAAGTAATAGTTCTAAAACATAGAAATGGACCATTAGGCACCATTAATCTTAACTTTATTAATCAATATGCATGGTTTACAGATGAAGATATCAGCCCCATAATTACTAAAAGACAGATTTTTGAATCTAAAATTAACGTCGAAGTAGATGAGGATTTTTTGAATGAAGACAATGTGCCTTTTTAAATGTTTTATTTAAATTTGTTTACTCAATAAAATTTGAAAATAACTTATTACATTATAGATCTGTTATACATTGCATATCGTAAAATATGATTTTTATGTAACTTTTTTTATGTAATTTCGTTATACCATTAGAGGAATTTTATGACTACTAATGAATATAATAAATCTGTAGATAAATATGGTGATAGATTATATGCTTTTGCATTAAAAGCATTAAAAGATGACAATATGGCAAAAGATATCGTACAAGAGAGTTTTTTGCGCTTATGGGAAAATAGAGATAAAGTAAAAAACTCTAAAATCAAACCATATTTATTCACCATTGCTTACCACTTAATAGTAGATGAAACTCGTTATAAAAAAAGATTTGAATCTTTGTATTTTACTAATAATGATGAGGAAAATGAATATGAAATAAAAAATAATATAAAAGATTTTTTTCATGATAACTGCAGTTATCATGTAAAAATTGACAATTTCGACCTAAAATTACATATAAATAATGCTATAAATACATTGCCAGATATGCAAAAAAAAATTTTGAAACTGCGTGATGAAGACGGATATAGCTATAAAGAAATTGCTGATTATTTAAATATTAGTGAAACAAAAGTAAAAGTTTACCTTCATAGAGGTAGGCAACAAATAAAAGAAATAATCGGGAAAATTGACAATTTATTATGAAAAAGAAAAAATTTAAAAAATTATTATATCAAAATTTGAATTCTGATAAAAGAAAAGATAAGAGATATATCGATTTATTTTATCAAATATATAATGATAGCAAAAATTCTAATTTAAAACTAGATGAATCTTTTAAAGAATCTCTTAAAATAGATACTACTGATAATATCATCAAAAAAATCAGCTATTCTATGCTAAAATATGCAGTTGTGATGATTGTAGTGCTTGCAATTGGCATTATAGCAGGTATAGGTATATCTAATAATTTTTTAACAAAACAAGAGGCTTTTTTACAATTCCCTAATAATTATTTTGTGATAGATAATATACATCTAAAACCTCAAACATCAAATGAATTAATATCAAAAAATAAATTATCAACAACAATATTACCTAGAGATTCAAATAAAACAACAATAAATAATAATGACACTACAAATAATAATTTAGCAAAAATTGATAATTTAAAAACTATAAAAACATCTACACCTATAATACAGGTAAAAACCGAAGTAGATACAGCGGAATTAATTGATACAAAAATATTTTATCAAGGTTTAGAAAACATAGCGAGAATAATAGAAATGGAAGATAATGATCTATATGAAATAGAAGAACAATACAAAAAAATAAAAACAAAAGATCTTTTAGTTGTTTGGCAAGATATCAAAAATTTTATCAGTGATGGACAAGTGCCCTTTAATGTCTCTGTAACTAATATATTTAATCTAATAAAAAATGTAAAAATCAAAAATCAAAAATATTGAAATATATTTCATAATGAAAAAATTATTTAATTTTGTAAAAAATTAAGCCCAGGTGGCGGAATTGGTAGACGCGCTACTTTGAGGGGGTAGTGCCTGCAAGGGCGTGCAAGTTCGAGTCTTGTCCTGGGCATTTTTTTAATTGCCCGGATGGCGAAATTGGTAGACGCGCTAGTTTCAGGGACTAGTACTCATATAGAGTGTGCAGGTTCGAGTCCTGTTCCGGGCATTCTTCTAAATGACTAATTATATATGCTTGGAATATATTCACAATATAATGTAGTATTTTAGTAACAAAAATTATTTTTTAACGTATAATAAGTTTCAACCTAAATCTTTTAAATAATATTATGAAACCTAAAAAATTGATGCATTTTAATTTTGATTTACCAGATGAATTGATAGCTCGATACCCTATAGAAGAAAGAGATGAATGTAGACTGATGGTAGTACATAAAAAAACAGGAGAAATAGAGCACAGGATATTTAAAGATATCATTGAATATTTTGACGAAGGTGATGTGATGATAGTAAATAATACAAAAGTTTTTCCTTCTAGATTGATGGCTATAAAAGAACGAACTGGCGCACAGATAGAAGTAATTTTGCTTAGAGAATTAAATCCAGAATTAAAGTTATGGGATGTCACAGTAGAACCTGCTAGAAAAATAAGAATTGGTAACAAATTATTTTTTGGCGAAAATGCTGAATTGATAGCTGAAGTAATAGATAATACAACTTCGAGAGGTCGCGCTATTAGATTTCTAACAGAAATGCCACATGATAAATTTTTAACAATATTAAAAAGTCTTGGCGAGCTCGCTGTACCAATAATTTTAGATCGCCCCATCGAACCCATTGATAATGAATATTTTCAAACTGTATTCGCTAAGGTAGAAGGTTCTGTCTTACCTCCTTTCGCAGGACTTCATTTTACTCCATTATTAATGAAACGTATGGAAGTAAAAGGTATTAATTTTGCCGAAATCACACTACATATTGGCACAGGAGATTTACGCAAAATTGATGTTCAAGACTTAGCTAGACATAAAACTGATGCTGAAGAATTTATTATAACTGAAGAAGCCTGTCAAATAGTCAATGAAGCTAAGAAAAACAAAAGAAAAGTATGCGCTGTAGGTGATTCTGTTTTAAAAGCAATAGAATCATCTCATACTATTGACGGTTTTCTGATGCCTGCACATAGATGGACTTCACTTTTTATATATCCACCTTATGAATTTAATGTTCCTGATGCTTATCTTACTAATTTTAACTTGCCTTATAGTATTGCTCTAATGTCTGCAGCTACTTTTGCCGATTATGATCTCATTATGAATGCCTATGAGATAGCTGTAAAAGAAAAATATCGTTTCCATGTTTATGGTGATGCAATGTTAATAATAGATTAAATGAATAATAATTATTCGATTATTGTGGCTGCAGGTGCTAGTACAAGAATGAATAGCCAAATACCTAAACCTTATATAAAAGTAAATAATAAACCTTTACTCTATTATAGCTTAAATGCCTTTATCAATGTGATGCCTGCATGTAATATTGTAGTAGTTATTAATAATAATCATAAAAAATTTTATAATGATTTTATTCATGAATTCAATGAGTTTATAGATCTAACTTATGTCACAGGCGGTGAGCAAAGATTCGACAGTGTAAAAAATGCCCTTTCTATTTTGCCAGATAATGGCTTTGTAGCCATACATGATGCCGCTAGACCTTTTTTACCTATATCATTGATAAATAATGGATTTGCTTTGGTCAAAGAATATGACTCTGCTATTCCATATCATCAAGTACCAAATTCTGTAAGACTTAAGCAAAATAATAATACAATACCCCTACCGAGAAAAAATGTAATGATAATAGATACACCACAATTTTTTAATATTTCTCTATTAAAAATCGCTTATGAGCAAAAATTTAATACTGATTTTACTGACGATGCTAGTGTTTGGGAAAAATTTAATTTACCACTTTATTTCTTTCAAAGCACTCACCTAAATATTAAGGTTACTTACCCAGAAGATTTAATATTAATTTCATCTATTTTAGAAAAAAATGTGTAATTTTGTAAAATAAATTTCCCATGCTTTTATGCGTGGGAATGTTTTTTATTATTTATAAATTTATTCAAATTTTTAATACCATGGAAACGCCAACATATCTCACAAAAGAAGGTTTCGAGAAACTTAAAAATAAATTAAATAAATTAATCCATGAAGAAAGACCTCAAATTGCTCAAATGATAGCTGAAGCTCGAGAAAAAGGCGATATAACTGAAAATGCCGAATATGACGCCGCTAAGGATGCTCAATCTAAATTAGAAAACGAAATATCACAGTTACAACTCCTTTTAGCTAATGTAAAAATAATAGAAGAAGATGAAATCGATAAATCACAAGTGAGAATACTCACTGTAGTTACAATTAAAAACTTGTCTAATAATCAAATCATATCTTATAAGTTAGTCCCTGATAAAGAAGCTGATCTGAAGCAAAAACACTTAGGTATTAATAGCCCAGTAGCCCAAGCTCTTCTAGGGAAAAAAATCGATGATATAGTAGAAATCAATGTACCAGCAGGAATAATCAAATATAAAATATTAAAAATAGAATAATTATGTCTAGTATTTTTACCAAAATTGTTAATAGAGAAATCCCAGCTTATATTATAGCTGAGGACGATAAGTATCTTGCTTTCTTAGATATCAATCCTTTAGCCAAAGGACATACACTTGTGATCCCTAAAAAAGAAGTTGATTATATTTTTGATCTAGATGACGAAACCTTGACAGGTCTTTGGCTTTTCGCTAAAAGAGTCGCCAAAGCTATAGATCAATATACTAAGGATGTAGCTATACGCACAGGAGTAGCCGTAGTAGGTCTAGATGTACCACATGCTCATATCCATTTAGTCCCAATAAGTAATGTGGCAGATATGAACTTTGCTAAACCTAAACTAAAACTCGATCCCAAAGAGTTTGAAAGCATAGCTGAAGGAATAAGGAGTTTTTTAAAAAAATAACAACTGACAAAGATTTATATTTCTTGATAAAAATTGACAAAGAAAAAATTAAAACCAAAAAGTTGAATTAACCCCCGACCTTTAGGTCGGAAAATAATAAGTTACTGACAACATCCCTGTTGCTACATTAACCTGTGAAACATATATGTATAGTTATCTTTCATAAAAGACAATAAGATAAAAATAAACAAATATACATTTTGATTATCATATTTTATTAAATTTAAAATTTATAATTAATTTTGCGAAAAAAATGGCAAAAGCTATTACTCAAGTATTGAGTAAACATATAATAGGAAAAAGTAAAACTGAGGTATTAGAAATGTTTGATGCTATTGCTCCTAATTATGATAAGTTTACATCTTTATTTTCATTTGGTATAGACCATTACTGGAGAGAAAGTCTTACTTTAGAATTGAAAAAATATAAGCCTCATATTATATTGGATTTGGCTTGTGGCACTGGGGCACAAGCTAAATCATTACTTAAATTAAATCCTCAAAAGTTGATTTTATTAGATGCCTCCGAATCTATGATAAAAATAGCCAACGAAAAACTAAATTACCCAAATATAGAATTTTATCATTCTTATGCTGAATATATACCTATAGCTACCTCATCCGTAGATGCTGTAAGCATATCTTTTGGGCTTAGAAATTTTGAAAATTCTTATATGGCTTTATTATCATCTTATAGAGTATTAAAAAATAATGGAATTTTAACTATTTTAGAATTTGGTAAACCTAATAAAGGTTTTGATTTATTATATGAAATATATCAAAACACTATCATGAATGCTTTTGCAGACAATATATTAAAATATCAAAATGCTTTTGAATATTTAAAAAATACTTCTTCTGAATTCCCTTATGGAAAAGATCTATCTGCCTACATAGAAACTCTTGGTTTCAAAACTTTAAAAATAAGAAAAATGACCTTAGGTATTGCCTATTTATATATTTTTAAAAAAAAATAGATAATTTGTAAATTTCAATAATATTATTAATTTTTATGCAATAATTTAAAATATTACTATTATTTTTGTTTATAAAAGATTGAAAGATGTTAATAGAATTTTTAACTAATACTTTAAAAAAGATTTTCACACAATACAATATCTCACCCCATGAGCTCAAAATATCATCTACAGAGCCACCACATACAGGTGATTTCACTTTTTACCTTTTCCCATTATTAAAAAAAACTAAACAAAATCCCGAACAACTTACAGAGACTATCACCAAAATACTCTATGATAACAAAATAATCGAAAAACATGAATTGATTAAAGGCTTTCTAAATATACAATTGACAAATGAATTTTTATTAAATTTTTTTCAAACAAAAAGAGAGAATTTATTTGACCTTCCTCAAATAGGAACAGGCAAAACCATATTAGTTGAATTTTGCTCTCCCAATACTAATAAACCTTTACATTTGGGACATCTACGCAATATTTTTTTAGGAACATCCATTAGTAATATATTGCAACAGCTAGATTATAATGTAATACGTATAAATCTCATCAATAATAGAGGTATACATATATGTAAAAGTATGCTAGCATATCAAAAATGGTTTGGACATGAAACACCAGATAATACTAAAATGAAGGGAGATCATCTAGTAGGCAAATATTATGTAGCCTTCGAAACTGAATTGAAAAAACAAATAAAAAAATTAGTAGCTATTGGTATATCTGAAGAGGAAGCCATGAAAAATGCACCTATAATGAAAGAGGCTTATGAATTACTAAGAAAATGGGAGTCTGGTGATCCTCAAGTGCTAGCTCTATGGGAAAAATTGAATAATTGGGTAATAAGTGGTTTCGAACAAACTCTTAACCGTTTAAAAGTAAATTTTGATCAAATAGATCTCGAGAGTGAATTATATAAATATGGCAAACAAATCATCTTAACAGCCTATCAAAATGGATTATTAGAACGAGATGAGACTGGTGCTATTTTTATAAATTTAGAAAATGAAGGCTTAGACAAAAAAATATTGTTACGAGCTGACGGCACTTCTATGTATATAACTCAAGATATTGGTATAGCAGTGTATCGTTATCAAAAATATTGTCCAGACCAAATGATTTATGTAGTAGGTAATGAACAAGAATACCATTTCAAAGTATTAAAATCTACTCTAAAAAAACTTAATTATCAATGGTATAGCATTATTACACATTATAGCTATGGTATGGTAGAATTGCCTGAGGGCAAGATGAAATCTCGAGAGGGCACAGTAGTAGATGCCGATGACCTATTAGATGAGCTAAAATATTTAGCCAAACAAACAGCTTGTGATAGTGGTAAATTAAAAAATTTAGACACTAATAAAGCAGAAGAGATCTATGAACAAATAGGACAAGGAGCTATAAGATATTTTATTTTGAAGGTAGATAGTAAAAAAAATATTCTTTATGATCCTAAAGCCTCTCTCGATTTTAATGGTAATACAGGTCCATTTATCCAATACACTTATGCTCGCATTATGTCTCTATTGAGAAAAAAAGGTATCGAACTCGATTACGCCTTAACTCTGAAATACGAAAAAATTGACTTAAATGATTTAGAAAAGAAAATTATATTAGAATTATTGAATTATCCAAACATAATATTAGATGCTGCCAAATCATTAAGACCTGAGCTCATAGCTAATTATGCTTATCGACTGGCAGATAAATATAACAGTTTTTATCAAAATATACCAGTTTTATCCGAAGCAGATCTAAATAAGCAAAACATGAGATTGAATATTTCTGCATACACTGCTAAAGTAATAACCCAATCTTTACATCTATTAGGAATAGAAACGCCAGAGAAAATGTAAAAAAATCATAGTTATGATTTTTTTACTTAATACGAATTCGTATTTACATATTAATTTTAGAATTTACCTAAAATTAATATTATTAGAAATATTTTTTAATTCAGATCGAAAAAAGGCTTTCTGAAATTAATCATTGTTTTACTTTACGTATTTTATATCATTATCAAATAATTTTTATTTAATTTTACAAAAAAATAATTATGGATAATTTCAATCTATTAGATTATCAAGCTCTACCCAAAGAGCAGAAACATAGATTTCTAGATAATCTATATCAATTTTTATTAGAAAACAACTACACAGCCGTAGATTATCAGAAACTAAAAATACAAAGCACAGCCCCCATCTGCCCTAGATGCAAAAGCGAAAATGTGATAAAAGCTGGAGTACGTGACGGCAAACAAGTATACAAATGCAAAGATTGTGGCCGACAATACCGCGAAACAGCTAGAACCTTCGTATATCGCATGCGAAAAGCTGATAAAATGCTCGATTACCTAAAATGCATGTTAGAAGGCAAAAGTCTAAGAGCTTGCGCATCGGAAGTAGGCATAAGTCTGAGAACGAGCTTCAATTGGCGACACAAGATACTAGCAGCGATCAAATCATTACAAGGAGGTATAAGCTTCTCAGGCATTGTAGAAGCTGATGAGCTGCTAATGAAATATTCAGAAAAAGGTCGTAAATACAGAAGCCGAAAAGAATACGAAAAAGCAAAGAAAAAGAAACATCCCAAAGTAGCTGTGCTGGTAATGACAGACAGGGAAGGTAATTTACTATTCAAACACGTAGGAAGCAAAAAAGTAACCAATAGTCAGATAAGGGAAGAGCTATCGCAAAGAGTGACAGATAGCAACTTAATATGTGTGAAGCAAAAGAAGGAATTCAAAAAAGCTGTGAAAGGGACCAAAAGCAAAAAAGTTGTTGTAAACAAAACGCAGATTAGACGCGGTGTATACAGTGTACAAGTAGTCGATAAGCATGTAAACGATTTCAAGGTTTGGTTGCGGCGATTTAGAGGAGTGGCTACTAAATACCTCCAGAGCTATCTGATGTGGTTTGTAATCACACATAAATACTTGACAAGTGAGATAGAATCTGACATTGGTCGGCTTTTAAACCTTGCATCCTCGGATAGATGGGCGTGGGATGAGTATTGGCGGCTGGTGAATACAAAGTATAGATAAACTACTTCAAGTAAAACAATGATTTGTTTCTGGACCCCTTTCGATTCCTTTCACAATTACAATAATTTCCCCTTCTATAATTTCTATTCCAATTAAAATAATCATAGCCAGGAAATTTAGCTTTGTAAAAATTACGCTTCATAAAGGTGATTTATTGAGCGGAGTTATTTAAAAATATCCTTTGTTTTACTTTACGAATTTTATAGCATAATTAAGTATTTAGACGCGGTGTATATAGTGTACAGGTAGTCGATAAGCATGTAAACGATTTCAAGGTTTGGTTGCGACGATTTAGAGGAGTGGCTACTAAATACTTGCAGAGCTATCTGATGTGGTTTGTAATCACACATAAATACTTGACAAGTGAGATAGAATCAGACATTGGTCGGCCTTTAAACCTTGCATCCTCGGACAGATGGGCGTGGGATGAGTATTGGCGGCTGGTGAATACAAAGTATAGATAAACTACTTCAAGTAAAACAATGATTTGTTTCTAGACCCTCTTCGATTCCCTTTTGATTGCACTTATAATATTTTAGTTAATTAAAATATTATCAAACTTTACTACATTTTTTTGGGTTCTATCAAATTAAATAGGATCTTGATTTAGTGCATAAGATGATAGGTATTTATTTGATAGATATAAAAAAATATTTATCTAACAATAATATCTAAAAAATACTTAAACTTTTTATCTATCCCCATTTATCCCTGGGTCTCATTGTCCTAATAATTAAATATTACTTAATAATTTAAATAAATACAGTTTTAAGATGTAAAAATAATTATTTTATGCAAAAAAAAAATTTACCTCTCCATCACTTGCTAACTTCTTACCTCCTAATCCCAGGCGCGCTACTTTAAGTAAGATTACTTAAACCCTAAAATCTCTTTATACCGTTTATTATCAGACAAAATCTCTATAGCTTTATGAGTACATTTATCATCTTTCAATACATATTGCATACGTCCTTTTTGAAAATAATATCTAGCTACTATCTCTGGTGCCAATAAAGAAATGATTTCATCTTTATAATGTCTTAATTCAGCTTCATTATTTAGAGTTATTTTTTCCTTTAGCAATTCTATATCATTTTTTATCAAGTCTAATTTTTTTTCTTCCTCGGCTAATTTTATCAATTTATCTAGCTCCATACTTAGTGGCGAAGAGTATTTTATTTCTACATCTTTCATATATTCTATGAACTCATTATAATCAGCATCAGTAATTGTAAATTTATCTGGTGATGCTATAGTAGGATGATTTTTTGAATATAAAGTAGCAAATTTGAATATATACTGACCAATATATACTGCTGCTGTGAAAGAAGAGATACTATCGATATCTATATTAATGTCAGGTAATATACCACCAGCATCTGTTACAGGGCGTTTATTTTTGGTATAAAATATTTTTTGTTCCGTCTGAGATATTTCTCTACCCACACCATTGCTTTTATCTCCATAATCTATTTTTTGTATACATCTACCAGAAGGTATATAATATTTGGCAATCGTAATTTTTAATTTTGAATTATAGGGTAAAGAAACAATATTTTGCACTAGACCTTTTCCATAAGATTGTTCTCCAATTACTACAGCTCTGTCTAGATCTTGTAATGCACCTGCTACTATTTCACTAGCAGAAGCACTATTTTGATTAATTAAAACACATAATGGTATTTCTAAATCTATTGGTGCTTGCATAGTTTTATATACTCTATTAGCTTCTGGTAAACGTCCCTTGGTCCTAACAACCTCCATGTTTTTAGGTACAAAAATATTTACTATATTTACAGCTTCATTGAGTAAGCCACCGCCGTTATTTCGTAAATCAAGTATCAAACCTTGTAAATGAGGATCACCCTCTTTTAATTTTAATAAAGCATCTTTTACTGTATTGCTACAATTAATAGTAAATGAAGATAAAGAAATATACCCAATATGTGGAGCTACTATACCATAATATGGTACTTCAGGCAATTTAATTTCTTTTCTTATTAATTTAACTTTATTTATTTTATCGTCAAAAAGATTTTTGTATGTTATTTCTACCTCAGTATCTGGTGAACCTTTTAGCATTTCGCTAACTTCTTGAGTTGATTTTCCTTTTACACTGATACCATTCACTTCTAAAATTATATCACCAGCTCTCAATCCAGCATTATATGCTGGAAATCCCTCATAAGGTTCAGATATTACTACGAAACTATCTAATTTTTGTATTAATGCACCTACACCACCATATTGACCTGCCATCATTAGTTTATAATCTTCCATTGCACTCTCAGGTATAAATTCAGTATATGGATCTAAGCTTCTTAGCATTTCATCTATAGCTGTTTTTGTCAATTTACCTGGCTGTATCTCGTCTACATAATTTTTATTTAACTCTTTCATTACCGAGGTGAAAATATCTAGATTTTTTACTAATTCGAAACTTATGTCACCTATAACAGCTCTGTACGAAATAAAACCAATAACGATTAAGATTATCGCTATAAATAAATTTTTAATCTTTTTCATAAATACTAATATTTTCTAAATAATTTGATGATTTAAATTTAACAAATATAAATTTATCAGGTACTGGATCATAACCGTGGCCTCCCCATGGATTACATCTGAGTACCCTATATACTGATAATAAAACTCCTTTTACTAATCCATATTTTTTTAATGCTTCTATAGCATAAGCTGAGCATGTAGGATAAAATCTACATGACTTAGGAAATAAAGGCGAAATACACTTTTGATAAAGTTTAATCATTATCAATAGTGGCGTTACAAGTATTTTCTTTATTATTTTCATAATTTAATAAACGTTGTAAAAATACAATTATTTTTTCTTTTATTAATTTATAATTTATTTTTTTATCTCCTATATATATCAATGCAATGTATAAATCTTTGTTTTTGTCCTTTAAAATTAGATTTATGTCGTCCATCAATTCAAACATCACCGCTCGCACTACACGTTTGATGCGATTTCTATCTACAGCTTTTTTATATTGTTTATGACTTACTGCTATCAAGCAATGCATCTCACCTCGACCATCTTCTATTAAGTAATGTACTTTAAAAGGATATTCTAATAAAAATGGTTGTTTAAAAAGCCTTTCTATCTGTTTTTTAGAATTTATACGAAGTTTTTTTAGCTTATTAGGCATTATATTTAATTTAATTGATATGTATATATCATTATAATTCTTAATATTGCTTATTATTTTTTGTTTATAACATTTATGAAAATATCTATACTTTATCTAACATTTTTGAAATAGCAATATTTTGCATTTTTTCAAAAAATATTTTTATTCTGATTATTTTGAATTTTTATTTTGAGATATATTTGCTTCATCAATACTTAGCTTCATTGTTATTTGCTTATTATTATCAATTTTATTTACAGATTTTAAAAAAAAATCATCCAATGCATTAACAAGTGAAGGAAATTCTTTTGTAGGAGCATATACAGAAATTTTTAAGTTTCTCTCTTCAGCCATTTTTTTAGTATATTCTCCACAAACAGCTATAGCTTGATCTCGCTGCTCATAATCAGGAAAATTTTGAAATAAAGAATTTATGCCATGAGGCGAAAAGAATGCAAGCATTTTATATTCTCTGATATCTATATCTGAAATATCTACTGGCACATTTTTGCATACAAAAAGATTATCAAAATTAATATTACTTTGATTTAATGCATTTAAAAAACTTTCATTACCATCTACACTCGAAACCAAAATAAATTTTTCGTTCGGAAACTGCTTTATATGCTCTACTACGCTATCAGGGGTACCTGTACCAAAGAAAAATTTGCGTTTTTTGTATCTCATATATTTCTGTAGATATAAAGCTATCTGCTCTGTGAGACAAAAATATCGCATCTCACTCGATATATTGATTCGCGATTGTTCTAATAAACTAAAAAAATAATCTAAAGCTATTTTACTTGTAAAAATTATACCAAAATAATCATTTACATCTATTTTTTGATTTCTAAAATCTCTCGTATTTACACATTCTACTTTAAATAATTTAATAAAATCAAATATTACATTGTGTTTGAGTTCTAATGCCCTATAAGGACCTTTTTCATAATCATTTGGCTTGTTCTGAGATATTAATATCTTATAATTGCTATCCATAATATTTATAAATTTTTATAATTAACTACACTTAATACACATAAATTAATATTTTACATCTAAAATTTCAAAACATCTATATTTATCCCGTTAATAGGTACATCAGTTAATTGATTACTATACTTGAAAAAAATAAAATCACTTAAAAAAAAGTAAAAACTAATAGTAATTAATATTTTATCATAAATTATTTTTCGAAAAACTTGGGTAATTTGAAGTTTATTGTTGTTTAGAATTTTATCAATCATTATTTCTTATTTTAATATAATATGTTTTTTAAATAACTATACCCAATTACAAAAGGAACTAATTCTTGAATGCAAAAATACAAAAAATATATGATATGTAAATTGTTTTTAAATTTTAAATTATGATTTATCATTCTTATCCATCTATATATAAATATCATATAAATAAAAATAACGCACATCGTTAAAATAACCTCTTTTTGATATGCAGTGTATATTAATAAGAATATAAACATTATAAACATTATATGCAAATATGAACCCAGATAATAAAGCAAATCTGCTTTTAATTGTTCTTTTATTTCGAAAACCCATGAATAAATTGACATAAAAAAAATCTTATAGAATACAATAGCCAAAATGAGAATTGCAAGGTTTGAAAATAAAAATTTATCAAAAAAAGTATATGTAATAAAATTTAAAAAAATATAAACAGTAATTAAATAAATAAAAACTAATAAATAATTAAAAATGTTATTAAGAGAAAATTTTTTAAAAAAAATTTTTCTTTTAGAATCAATGTAAAAGCTAGACAAAATATTTTTACAATATGGGAAATTAGATTTTATTATGATAAGAAATAATATTAATATTATGGCAAATATTATAAGTACGCATTGTGTTAAAGGTAATTTATAGCTAACAGGCATATGCGAAATATATGCTTGATGATTTATTAGTTCTATTATGCTATCATTACATAAATCTCTATTTAAATGAAAATACACATTAAAAAAACTACTATCTATAGTATCACTCCATTGAATATAAGAATAAGGAATATCACTCATAGGCATTGATCAAAGCACAAAATTAATAATTATTAAGATACTATTGAGAAATTATATTATTCTAAACTTTAGTAAAATACTACAAAAATCTAAATTATTTTGAATGATCAAATTTTAAAATTATCATGAAAGAATATTGAATTACTATTGAAGTGACTTGTCTCGATACAAAGAAACATTTTTATTAAATTTGAATAAAATTTTATTTTAAAAATTTGTATGCTTGGTTTTTAATTTATATTTTTGTAATTAATAAATGGAAAGTATTGATAATAAATCATAATATTTGTATACAAATATTTTATTATATTTGATAAAATTAGACTTAATTTTTTACAATTGATTTATGAATAAAAAAAATATATATTATTGTTTTTTTATTTTATTTATTTTTTTGTCCAATTTGGTATATTCTCAACATAATTGGCTAAAAGATATTATATTTAGAATAGATACTAATGTAGTTTCTTATAAGAAAGACAAGATTTTATATCAAAATAAAGAAGTAATACCACTGCGATATAGAGTAAATCAAGAAATAGTAGAAATATCAATATTATTGCAAAATAATAAAAATATTAAAGAAATAAAGGTAGGTAGCTCAAAGTTTTATAATATCATAGAATCTCCTGAAAAAAAAGAATCAGATATCATAAGTTATACTATTCAATTTATCGATGCTACCATTGCCAACTTTGTAAAACATAAAATATTTGTTATCACATATGATAATGATACTACAATATTAGAGATAAGTCTACAACCCATAAGTGATCAACAAATACAAATATTTCCCAGTCAAGATGAATTATATGTGGGTGAAGAGGTTACATGGGAATTAATAACAAATATACCAGAAAATATTCTAACTTCTAATATATGGACTGAAAAGGAAACATATAGATATAGAATAATAGAGCAAGGTGGGAATAAATATTTACAGCTTATACCCACACAGATAGGTAAGCAGCAATTTATGATAGAAGTACCCTTATACAAACCTATTATAGAAAATAAAAATTTCAAATATACATATACATTTACTACACCCTCATTTAATGTCAAACCAGGTAGATTGGCATACTTAAATATCACTCCCTCAGAGTTTGTATTGCAAGATATCCTTACAGACAATATCTATGAAGCTCAAATAGATAATAATAGATTACTAAAATTAAATAAAACATACCGAATAGAAGATCGTGAAGATAAAGGTGTTTTAATAGCTGAGCTATATACTCAAAAAGCTATATCTGGTAACAAAGTATTATGTGATGTATATGTTTATAATCTTCATTCTATTGACAAAGGAGTATTGTATATTAAAGACGGAGACGAAGCAAAATTTATAACTAATTTTGTAGTTCTTCCAAAAACACAATTCCAATCTATAAGCATATCTTATGATGGTAAAAATTGGTCAACTACACCTAATGTAAAACCTGGTGATAATGTAATAGTAAGAATAGAAGGTCAAAGCTTACATAAATCAAATCTGATTTTTAAAGGGTTGGACATTAAAAATATTGATACCATCTTTATTTCTTCACAGACCATCGAGTACAGACTGTATATTCCTTATAATATTTATATTCCGCGTATAGAAATAGTCAATTATAATAATCCTACAGGATTGTATCTAAATATAGTAGAACATCAACGTCCTAGAGATTATGATTTTCTTAGTATAGATTTTGGCGAAGGCTTCATTAATCTAGAAGATATAATGGCGCCAATATTTTATAATAAATCTATCAAAAATATAGTATTAAAAGGAAACCCAAATAAAATAGATGAAGGCGAAGATTTGTATGGTAAACAATATTTAGAAATAGAGGTCAGAATAGTAGGATCACGTGGCGAAGTAATAGAACTCATACCATGGCAAGATTTTACTATATGTCCTGATACTAATTCGATCAGATATCAACATTATAATAAAGATGATTGCTCAGCATTGGAGATGTCTTTTAATGAAATATTGTATAAAAAAACTTATTCTCTAGATCCATGGTCTCGTATAATAATAACTATAAGGCACAAAAAAGAAAAATATACTTATCAAATACCTCAAAAGGTAGTAGAAATAATATGTGAACGTAGATTTGGTTTCGATATAGAAGTCTCATTTCCCGCTGGATTATTAACTATAATGCCAAATTCAAGTCAAATTTCTAATCTTAACGGAGTGAGTATGGCGATGATAGCTCAATTTAGTTTTTATCAAAAGCAACGATATGCAAAATTATTGCCAATAAAAGTAGGTGCTGGCTTCATCGCATTAAATGCATTTAATTTTTCTAGTACAAATATCCATAGAGATATGAGCTTGGTAGCACTTATTAGCTTATATCCTACTACAAAAGATCGCAAACTAAATTTTCCATTATACATGGGCGGCGGTTATTTTTTATCAGAAAATAAATTTTTCTTTTTAGTAGGCCCTGGCATTCAAGTTAGCTTTTAAAATATAGAATAATCTTATATTATTTTTTTATTAATTAATAAATGTAAAAAATATAAATGATCTAAAGCTAAATTTATTTATTCAAATGATGATTTATATATATCATCATAAACACTATCTAAAATATCAGATTTATTATTATATGATATAGAAATCAAAATTTCTTTTAATTGTGAATCATTTATCTTGTATTTTTTCATTAGTGAACTATAAACCATTATAGATAATTCCTTATCATTAATATTTTTGTAAGAATTCAAATTTCTCAATTGAAAAATAAGATATTCTGCTGTATATAAATCCTTTAAAATAGGTGTAATAGATTCATTATTATAAGTATTGGTATCAAATTTTGAATGGTTATCTTTTTTTTGGCAATTCGTAAAAGTCAGAATTAATAAAATTAATGAAAAAAATATATATATAAAACTTTTATACCTCATATAAAAACAATAAGAAAAAAGTCCGCAAAATTGCGGACTTTTAAATTATTTGTTTGGTGGCGACCTACTCTTCCGCGTTAGCAGTACCATCGGCGCTGGTGGGCTTAACGACTCTGTTCGGAATGGTAAGA
>Ga0209537_1000717_pt1 | contig 40095 bp, 37 predicted proteins | sample BioPla4DNA1_FD_187698 | JGI IMG/M metagenome (GOLD analysis project Ga0209537, IMG submission 187698) | Biogas fermentation microbial communities from Germany - Plant 4 DNA1 (SPAdes) (version 2) | ecosystem: Engineered > Bioreactor > Anaerobic > Digestate | place: Bielefeld, North...
TGGTCCGCAGGCTAGACCAGGCGGACGGGCTGCTTAATTAAGCAGCCAGTGCGTATTCGTTATTGGCAGTTATTTGTTTTCCACCGTTTTACGGGCAGATGGAACCCCGGCTCGCTTCCTTTGCTCCTTATTCCCCCGTCGAAGCCAGTACGCCCCCAGTTATTTGGTGTTTATATTATAACATATGCTCTGCTGACTTCAAGTCACTAACAATTATTTCCCTTTATAGACATATCATGTCTCTCTTTCCGGATCAAATGAGTCAAAGTCCGTCCCCCTGTCACACCGGGGCCGATCAGCCAACCTGTCCCCCTGATCGCGCGAATTCCATTTGAATAATTAATATGGTAAACTGTGCTTAATCATGAGAAGTTGCTGAGGAGATGCGTAAGATGAGAGCAGTAATTGTTGGGGCGGGAAAGGTTGGGTTTAATATAGCCCAGCTGCTGTCAAGAGAAGGGCATGATGTGGTAATCATCGAAAAAGATGAGGAAAGATTGACGATTGTTGAGGATCATCTGGATATTCAGACCATTCTCGGCAGTGGATCCAATTACCGTGTTCTTGAGGATGCTGGGGTGAAGGGTGCTAAACTGTTTATTGCAGTTACCGAAGCTGATGAGCTGAACATAGTGTCCTGTGCTCTGGCCAAACAGTATGGTGTTCCCCAAACAATTGCCAGAATTAGAAATCCGGAATATGTGGAGATCGACCGGTGTATTTCCTTATCCAAGCTAGGTGTCGATATGATCATCAATCCGGAACGGATTACTGCTCTGGAAATCGCTAAGTTACTGGCCAACCCGGAGTTCAGGGATATTGAGTATTTTGCCGATGGACAGATCCAGATGGCTGAGCTAAAAATCGAAGATAATTTTCCCATGCAAGGGCAAAAAATTTATCAGTATGATTCACCTGGGCAGTTTTTAATCATTGCAGTTATCAGGAATGGCCGTCTGATTGTACCCAGTGGTGATGATGTCATTCAGCCAGGTGATCTGGTGTTTATCATGGCCCGCACCAGGGATATGAAGTCTATTGAAAAACTTTTTCTGCCCAATAGAAAGCCGGTAATTGAGAATGTGGTTATTTTGGGCGGGGATCTGATCGGGTATTACCTGGCTCAGGAACTGGAGAAGAAAAATTATATTGTCAAGGTGATTGAAAAGGATAAGAAAAAATGCCAGGAGATCGACAGCCGTTTGGAAAAAACCCTGGTGATCAATGGAGATGGAACAGATATTGATCTCTTAATGGAGGAGAATATCGGCCTGGCTGATGCCTTTGTGGCGGTGACCGATGATGATAAATTGAATTTGCTGGTCTGCCTAATTGCCAAAGAACTGGGGGCTAAAAAAACCTTTGTGCAGATCCGCCGTTCTGACCTGATCCCGTTGATTGAACATGTAAATGTAGATAAGGTGATCAGCCCCAGGATGTTTACAGCAGGCTCAATTTTGCGCTTTATCAGGCTGGGCCATGTTTCATCTGTTACTTTGCTGGGGGATACTGATGCTGAGATGATCGAATTGGAGATCACTGAGGATGTGCCGGTGGTAAACAAAGTGCTGAAAAATATTAAACTGCCTAAAGGAACACTGGTGGGGGCGATCATGCGGGATAAAGAGGTGATCATTCCCGGTGGTAATGATATTATTAAGGCAGGGGACCGGCTGACTCTGTTCACAGTTCCGGAGAATATCCCTAGGATCGGTGCTTTTTTTGAGCCCCGGAGGGTTATCAAGAGATGAACATCCGCTTGATCGTCAACTTAATGGGGAAAGCCCTAACTTTTCTCGGGCTATTTATGATTTTGCCGCTGCTGTGGGCTCTTTACGACCAGGGGCCTGACAGACTGGCTTTTATCATTTCTATTATAATCACCATCTCTTGTGGATTGCTGATCATGTGGTTGGTACCGGAAAAAGGGGAGATACGCTATAGGGAAAGTTTTGTCATAGTTACTGTGGGGTGGTTCCTGGTTTCTCTTTTTGGGTCACTGCCTTTTCTATTATCTGGCGTATGCACCAGTTTCTCTGATGCTTTTTTTGAATCAGTTTCAGGGTTTACCACCACAGGGGCGACTATCTTTACTGATGTGGAAATACTGCCCAGGGGTATTCTCTTTTGGCGAAGCCTGACCCTCTGGTTAGGGGGAATGGGGATTATAGTGTTTATGGTTGCTCTCCTCTCCCAGTTGGGAGTGGGAGCCAACCGCATCTTTCGGGCAGAGATCCCCGGGATCGCAACCAAAATTTTGCCCAGGATCAGTGAGACAGCCCAGGTTCTTTGGATTACCTATTTGGTGTTAACCCTTTTGGAAACAGGTTTATTGTGGTTGTTGGGGATGCCTCTATTTGATGCTATCTGCCATTCTTTTGGTACTGTAGCTACCGGTGGAGTTACCATAAGGAATGGGAGCATTGGCGCTTATCCCATAGAATCCATCCAATGGGTAATCATTTTATTTATGTTTTTGTCCGGTGTTAATTTTGCACTCTATTACCAGGCTCTACGGGGCCGGAGCTTAAAAACCTTTTGGCGGAATGAGGAGTTTCGTTTATATACAGCAATTGTTTTGGTGGCAACTGTTATCATCGCCGGCAGCACACGCCACCTGCTCAGCGGTGGGGAAGAGTTGATCAGGACCTCTCTCTTTCAGGTTGTTTCCATTATAAATACCACCGGTTATACTACAACTGATTTAAATGCATGGCCCTCTATGGCCCAGGCGGTTTTAATCACTTTGATGTTTATCGGTGGGTGCTCTGGGTCAACCAGCGGTTCTATCAAAATAGGGAGGATATTGGTTCTACTGAAGGAGGGGGTTGTAGAGATCAGGAAGTTAATTCACCCTAGAGCGGTTATTTCTCCTAAAATTGAAGGAAAAACTATTTCTGTGGAACTTGTTAATAATATTCAGCAGTTTTTCTTTTTATATGTTATCATCTTTGTAATATCAGGTATAATAATGACAGCTATGGGGTTGGATTTGACCAGTGCGTTTACTTCTGTTGCTGCCTCCCTCACCAATGTGGGGACAGGTCCAGGTGCAGCAGGGTCCGCGGTCACCTATGCGGACCTGGCGGACCAGGGGAAGTTTTTCCTCAGCTTTTTGATGCTGTTAGGGCGTTTAGAAATTTACACAGTTTTTATTATTTTTTCACCGAGTTTATGGGAATAGATTTTTTTTGAAGGAGATCCACAATTAATCTAGAATATGATATAAATATAGAGAGGTCGGTAGAGGAATGGAGCCGGTAAATTGAAAAAAGCTCTGTTCTGTTCTGCTGGGGCACGCTAAAGGGGCCAGATCCCAAATACTCATACTGGCTGCTGTTGAAGTAAATTTTATGCAGAGCATTCATATTTGTTTTTGAAATTTATTAAGTATTCCAAACTGCAGCATAGCTTCATTAAACTGCAGGCAAGAATTTTTCAGGTATGATTATTGCATAATAAATATAGTAGTATAAACTAGCGGCCCCCGAAGCTGTCGGTTTACCTCCCAAATCAAAATAAATAACCGGCAGCTTCTTTTTATTTCTGTTATCGGTTATCGGTAAAAGGAGCGAAAACCATAATTACTGCCGGTCGTTACTTCCGACCGGCAGCTATTCCAGTCTGTCGTTTATCATTATTAGCCCTCAAATTTTATTTTTTTGTTTTCATTTCTTTCAGTATGTAGTCGTAGAGCAGATACATATCATCATAGGGGAACTCATACTGAATTTTTTTATCTTCTTGTTTGGGGGCTAACCGTAGATTTTCTTTTTTAACTTCTTTTACGGCTTCCTTCAGTACCACTGCCATTAGTATCACTCCTTTCAGGCTGATGCCTTGTTATTTTTTTCACTAATTTATATATGCAAATAGCATGCCATCAAACAGGTGATTTCGAAAAAAATTTAAAATAAAAAAATGACTTGTTACAAAAGGTACAAAGTCTTGAGTGTATACCTGGACACAGCTGAGAAATAAATCCGGATGATTATATGCCGAAAAAACGGCATATTAACGAAAAAACGGCGTAATGTGCCGGAAATAGGGAAGGCGTTGGAATCTATCTGAAAGCTGTCAGCCATACTAATGTTATAAAGCAATGGGGATGAGACAGATGCCTGTATCAGAAAAAACTTATATATCAATTGAGGGCAGGGAGTTGCAGCTGTCGAACCTGGACAAGATTTTGTATCCAGACAGCGGTTTTACAAAAGGAGATGTGATCAAATATTATAATGCTATTGCACCGGCCTTGTTGGCACATCTCAAAGACCGGCCGGTAACCCTTAAGCGGTATCCTGATGGTGTTGAGAGCAAATTTTTTTATCAGAAGGAGTGCCCTAAACACCGGCCATCATGGCTAGAGACTATTCCGGTCAGCGGTGATCAACGGAAGCGGGAGATAAACTATTGCAGTTTGAATGACTTGCCTTCACTTATTTGGGCTGCGAACCTTGCGGCTCTAGAACTCCATCCCTCGCTGGCGAAAGGAGCGGATCCTTTTACCCCAACTGTTTTGGTTTTCGATTTGGACCCAGGACCACCGGCAACAAGTGTGGAGTGCTGTGTGGTGGGGAAGATGCTGCGGGATATACTGAGAGACCTTGGTCTGCACTGTTTTCCAAAAACATCTGGGCTAAAAGGGCTGCAGCTTTATGTGCCTCTCAACCGGCCTACGAATTATGAGCAGACAAAGGGTTTTGCCAGGGCTTGTGCTGAACTGCTGGAGGAGCGGTATCCTCAGTTGGTTGTCTCCCGGATGTCCAAGGAACTGCGTAAAGGAAAAGTTTTTATCGACTGGAGCCAGAATGATTTTCATAAAACAACGGTTTCGGTTTATTCCTTAAGGGCGGGGAAAAAGCCCACAGTTTCTACTCCCCTTCTGTGGGAAGAGGTTGAGACAGCTGTCAGTAATAAAAATCCGGAGTCACTGGTATTTGAAGCAGGTCAGGTTATTGATCGTTATACTGATTATGGTGACCTGTTCGCTCCAGTTGCTGTTATGGAGCAGGAACTGCCCTTTAAATGAGTTAAGAAACTAAAAACCCACACAGCTCGGTGGGTTTTAAGAAATTTACAGTTTATCGCATTATACCAAATGACAGGCTACCTGGTGTCTGCTGTCCCCTTTGAACTCCGGTTCTTGTTCGGAACAGATCTCTTTGGCAAACCGGCAGCGTGTGTGGAAACGGCAACCTGCAGGAGGGTCGATGGGACTCGGTACATCCCCCTCCAGAATAATGCGCTTATGTGCTTTGGCTGTCTTCGGATCCGGGGTAGGGATAGCAGAGAGCAGCGCCTGTGTATAGGGGTGCTGGGGATTGGCAAATAATTCTTGACTCTCTGCAATCTCAACTATTTTCCCTAAATACATCACCGCTACTCTGGTACTGATGTGCTTGACCATGGCCAGGTCATGGGCGATAAACAGGTAGGTCAAGCCTAAATTTTCCTGCAGTTCCTCCAGCAAATTGATCACCTGCGCCTGGATGGAAACATCCAGTGCAGAAATAGGCTCATCACAGATGATAAATTCCGGTTCCACTGCCAGAGCCCGGGCGATACCGATGCGCTGGCGCTGTCCACCGCTGAACTCGTGGGGATAGCGGGTGGCGTGTTCCGCGTTAAGGCCAACCATCTGCAGGAGTTCATGGATCCGATTCTTACGGGCATCCCCTTTGGCCAGTTTGTGGATATCCAGCGGTTCACCGATGATGTCACTCACGGTCATGCGGGGGTTAAGGGAGGCATAGGGGTCCTGAAAGATCATCTGCATCTGGCGCCTGATGCTCTTCATCTCCTTGGGGTTAGCGGTTACGATGTCTTTGCCCTTAAAAATAACCTTTCCGGAAGTTGGTTCATAGAGACGAATAATGGTGCGGCCAACAGTGGTCTTTCCGCAACCGCTTTCCCCAACCAGACCAAGGGTTTCCCCTCTTTTGATAGTAAAACTCACATCATCGACCGCTTTCAAAAGGGATGATTTACCAAAATTATCTCCAGCAACAGGAAAATATTTTACTAAATTTTTTACCTCCAAAATTATTTCATTGTTATTCATGCTCTCGCCTCCAGTTCAGCGGCTTCTTTAATTGCTGCAGCCGCAGGGTGGAGCAGCCAGCAGGCGGCTTTGTGACCGTCGTTTATCTGAAAGTCCGCTGGGTCATGTTCTACACAGACCTTCATGGCATACTTGCACCTGGGCATAAAGGCGCAGCCCACAGGTGGTTTGATCAGATCAGGCGGCTGACCCGGGATGGGTACCAGCCGTTGTTTTTCCTGGGAATGAATGCTGGGGACAGATTTGAGAAGTCCCCATGTGTACGGGTGTTGAGGATTATAAAAAATATCGTCGATACTTCCGCTTTCTATGATCTTACCTGCATACATCACTAGCACCCGGTGGCAAAGGTCCGCAACAATACCCAGATCATGTGTGATGAGGATGATAGCCGTATCCAGACGCTTTTGGATATCTTTCATCAGTTCCAGGATCTGGGCCTGAATGGTGACATCCAATGCTGTTGTGGGTTCATCTGCGATCACCAGCTTAGGCTCACAGGCCAGGGACATAGCGATCATTGTTCTCTGGCGCATACCACCGCTGAACTCATGGGGATACTGATTGTAACGGCGCTCAGGGTGGGGCAACCCTACCAAATTTTCCATCTCCAGGACGCGTTTTTTTGCATCTTCTGAGCTTACTTTCAGATGCAGCCTGACCCCTTCTGCAATCTGTTTCCCTATCTTCATTGTGGGGTTCAAAGAGGTCATAGGGTCCTGAAAAATCATGCCGATTTCATTGCCCCGCACCTTTTCCATTTCTCTTTCGGAGAGTTTTAGTAGATCTTTTCCCTGAAAAAGGATAGAACCTCCGACGATTTTGGCAGGAGGGGACTGGAGCAGGCGCATAATGGATTGAGCAGTCACACTCTTCCCACAACCGGATTCACCGACAATGGCCAGAGACTCTCCTTTTTCCAAAGTGAAACTAATACCCCGTACAGCCTGGACCTCACCGGCCGGGATGAAGAAAGATACACGCAGGTCTTTTACCTCTAATAGTGCAGTCACTTAGATCCCTCCTATTTCCTGAGCCGCGGGTCCAGTGCATCACGCAGCCCGTCACCAAGTATATTGAAGGCTAAAATTGTCAAGCTGATAAAGAAAGCCGGAAAGAACAGCTGGTATGGATAGAGACGGATAGCGCCAATGCCATCACTGACCAGCATTCCTAAACTGGCTTGTGGTGCTGAAACACCAAGACCCAGAAAACTCAGCCAGGCTTCTGCAAATATAGCCTCTGGAATGGCCAGTGTTGAATAGACCAGAATTGGTCCCATACAATTGGGGATCAGGTGACGGAAGATGATCCGCCATTGGCTAGCACCCAAAGCCCTGGCTGCTAAAACATATTCCTGTTCTTTCAGTGCCAATACCTGCCCCCGTACCAATCTAGCCATAGAGAGCCAGTAGACAACCCCTAGTGCTATGAGAATGGTGTTTAGTCCCGGTTCCAAAATTACCATCAGCAAAATCACATACAGTAAAAAAGGAATCCCGCTGAGTATCTCTACAATACGCATCATTACTTCATCTACCCAGCCACCTATGTATCCTGAAATACCTCCATAGGTAACCCCGATCACAAACTGTACCAGAGCGCTGAGGAATCCGATCAATAGAGATACGCGGGCACCGTGCCAAACTCTGGTGAAGAGGTCCCTCCCCAGGTCATCTGTACCGAACCAGTGTTCAGAGCTGGGAGGCTGGTTTGTAAATTCGGCAGCCAAATTTTGGGTGTCATAACTATAGGGGGTCAAATAAGGCCCAATAATAGCCATTACTATCATGATAATAACGATAACCAGACCAGCTATTGCTCCCTTATTCTGTTTGAGCCGATACCAGACATCCTGCCAGTAAGTGGTGTTGGGGCGGACGATGGCCTCATCTTCACCGATTTTATGACTGAATGGTTGAAAAAGCAGATTGGAAATGGGGTCCACAGCCATCACTCCTTCCTATCAGCTAGCTTGATACGGGGATCAATTATTGCATAGGCAATATCTACGATCAGGTTCATGATCATCAAAAACAGGCTGTAGAAAACTGTTGTCCCCATAATTACTGTGTAATCTCTGTTCTGGACGCTGGTAACAAAAGAACGTCCTAAACCAGGAATAGCAAAGATGTACTCAATAATAAAACTGCCTGTGAATATCGCAGCAATTAGCGGGCCCAGGTAGGTGACCACCGGAAGAATTGCGTTTCTTAAAACATGCCCGGTGATGATCTTGTGACCAGGCAGACCTTTGGCCCTTGCGGTTTTAATATAATCCTGCTGCAGTACTTCCAGCATGCTGGTGCGCATCAAACGGGCGATAACACATGTGGGAAGGGTGGCCAGTGAGAGAACGGGCATTACCATGTTCTGCCATGAACCCCACATGGCAGGTGGAAGTATGTGCCATTTATAGGCGAATAAATACTGGAGCAGGCCAGCGATAACGAAGCTGGGGACTGAAAAACCCAAAGTAGCCATAATCATAGTACCGTAATCCTGGATCTGATTCTGTTTGAGTGCGGAAACAATCCCTGCACTTATGCCTAACCCCAGAGCCAGTATTACTGAAACAGCACCTAGTTGGGCGGAGACAGGGAAATAATCCCTAATAATGTCATTGACCGTTACATATTGGTATTTAAAGGATGGTCCAAGATCCCAACGGGCTGTTCGCACCAGATAGTCTACATACTGTTTCCATAACGGATCATCGAGGTGATATTTTTCATTAATTGCTTGTTCAATTTGGGGTGGCAGTGCTTTTTCACTCTTAAAAGGACCACCGGGAATAGCCTTCATCATAAAAAATGTCAGGGTAACAATGAAAAAGAGGGAAAGGATAATGGTTGCCACCCTTCGTGCCAAAAAACGGAACACATTCTAACCTCCTTACGATTTCTCTGCCCAACAACTAAGGTTTTTGAAAATGTAAGAAAGAAGGGGGCATACAGCCGGCATGCCCCCGGATTGATCACAAATTATTGAAGTATGAACTATTTTTTCTGGCTTAAATCAACATCGGCCCACTTGAACTCCTGGTAACTGCCGAATGGCGGTGTAAATACACCTTTGACCCATGGTTTGTACATATTGACATTGACATAGAAGTAAATAGGAGCAACAGGCATTTCTTCCATTAGGATCTTTTCGGCAGCATGCATCTTCTCCATACGGACTTTCTGGTCATTAGTGGATTTGGCTTCTCTGATCAGTTTATCATATTCTGCATTGCTCCAGAAGGAATCGTTATTACCGCCATCTGTTACATGCATATCCATAAAGGACATGGCATCATTGTAATCAGGCATCCAGCCGGCTCTTGCTACCTGGAAGTTGCCTTCGTCACGCTCATTGAGATAGACTCCCCACTCAGCATTTCTGAGCTTAACTTTGGCACCCAGGTTATCTTTCCACATCTGGGCGATAGCCTCAGCGATCTTCTGATGTCCTTCATCGGTGTTGTATAGGATTTCGATTTCAGGCAGTCCCTTGCCATCAGGATAACCGGCCTCAGCCAAGAGCTGTTTTGCTTTTTCTACATCATTATCCTTGAAATAATCCCCGCCGACCTCTCTGTAGTCTTTGTCTGGGGTTTCATCGGGGAAACCAAAAGGTGTAAAAGCAAGTGCTGGCACCTGACCGGCCTGAGTGATGTTATCAACAATGGCCTGGCGGTTGATAGCATAGGAGAAAGCTAAGCGCACTTTGGGATTATCAAAGGGCTCTTTTTTACAGTTGAATATATAGTAGTAGCAAGCTGGTTCAGGGAAAGCAATGGCTTTGCCTTCATCAATAAGCTTCTTGGTGTCCTTTACAGGAACACTTTCCGCTATATCTATCTGGTTGCTTTCAAACATGCTTAATCCTGTGTTTGCATCTTCTACAAAGGTCATAATCAGCTTATCCAGCTTGACATTTTCAGCATCCCAGTAATGCTCATTCTTGACCATTTCGATTTTTTCCTGGGGTGTGAAGCTGACCATCTTAAATGGTCCGTTACCAATCATTGTCTCTGGGCTGGAAGCCCAATTTTCGTTGGCTTCAACTGTTTCTTTGTGAAGCGGGAAGAAGTTGGCAAAAGCTGTCAGGTCAAGGAAATATGGTGTTGGTGCTATGAGCTCAACTTCTAAAGTATAATCATCAACGGCTTTCACAGCAACATCGTCTGCGCTAGCCTCTCCGAGGTTAAACTCTTCACCGTTCTTAATGTAGTAGCCTTGATAGGCGTATTCAGCTGCTGTGTTTTTGTCCAGCAGACGCTTCCAGGAATACTCAAAATCGTGGGCAGTTACTGGATCTCCATTGCTCCACTTGGCATCCTTTCTGATGGTGAAGGTGTACTTGGTTCCATCTTCGGAAATCTTCACTTTTTCCGCTGTTGCAGGAACCAGTTCCTTGTTTTCGTTATACCTGTAAAGCCCCTCAAAAAGTGCACTTTGAATGGTGGCTTCAGGTAAACCTGTAGACATTGTTGGGTCCAGTGTTTCTGGACTTGCACCTAAGTTGTAGGTGATCACCTTTTCCCCTTCAGTAGTTGACTGCTCTCCGCCGCAGCCAGCTAGCACAAAGCTGAAGACGAAGGTCAGTGCTACCAAAAGGGCTACGATTTTCCTCCGCGACATTTTTCATCCCCCTGTGTTTGATTTTTTTCTGAGCTATCTACCGGGTTTTCCGGTTGATAGACATGCATAGTTATTTTAATTACTTTGACGCATAATGACAAATTCCTGCTGAAGAAATGAAGAATATAGGTGATATTCATAATAATCATTGATTAATCAATAAAAATGCCGTTAAATATCAGAAAACGACGAATAATTATACAGTATCATGAATAAAGGAATCGGAAATTATTTAAGGAACAGCTGACTGGAAAGCATATTTTAGTATAGAGATCTAAATTGGGAAAGGGGTTAAATGATTGAAGCTGAGGATAGGAACCTGGAATATAAAGGGCGGAAGGGGAGCAAAGGGATTTCCAGTGATGCTTAATAAAAAACACCTTGATAGAATAGCAAAAGAGATCCACCAGGCCGAACTGCAGGTTGTTGCGCTCCAGGAGGTTGATCTTAGAATTCTGCGCAGCATGTTTGTTCACCAACCCTTATATCTCGCCAAAAAACTGGAGGAACATACAGGGAGGAAATGGTTCTTTCTTTTTGCACCTGCTTTAAGATTATTGGGCGGTTATTATGGAAATGCCATTTTGGCTGCTTACCCTTTGCAGGAGGTATTGAAGCTTAAACTCGAAATACCTGGTCAAAAAGTAGAAAAAAGGGTGTTTCTTTTTGCTCATCTGCAGATCTGTGACCACGCTCTGGTTGGTATAGGATCATTTCATCTATCTGTGAAAGATGAATATCAAAGGCTGCAGGAAGTAAAAAAGATCAAAGCTGCACTGGGGAAACTAATTCCTCCTGTACCCCTGATCCTGGGAGGTGACCTCAATGGAAGAAGGGGTAGTGCAGCTTTTCAAGAAATGCTCACTGGTGTATTTCCCCTCGAAGAATTGGGGCCCGGTGAGGGGGATTCATTTATAGCTCCTGCCTACCGGGCCAGAATTGACTTCTTATTTGGCAAAGGGGTGACACCCCTTGCCTCAGGGATTGTTGATACAGGTGAAACCTCAGATCACCGTCTGGTCTGGGTAGAATGTGAAATATAATTCAAATATTGTTTATTGTGGAGTACCAGGAACACATATTTCCTGTCCGATGGCCAGTTGATTGGGATCGATCCCGGGGTTTGCTCTAATTATTGCCTGAACAGTGGTACCGAACTGCCTGGCTATGGAGGTTAAAGTATCTCCCCTTCTGACTACATAGATAAATGTCCCCTGCGGACAGCGCCTGCTGGGAATGCAGATTCTCCGTCCAACTTGCAGATTTCTGGGATCAAGACCTGGGTTTGCTTCTAGTATAGCTTCCACTGTTGTTCCGAAGCGGTTGGCTAAACTGAAAAGGGTGTCTCCAGCTCTAATGGTATAGATAAAGCCCGGACACTCTGGTGGACCCGGAGGTGTTGTAGGAATACAGACAGTCTGCCCAATTTGGAGGTTATTAGGATTCACCCCTGGGTTGGCTGCAATAATAGCATCTACGGAGACATTAAAGCGCTGCGACAGCCGAAAGAATGTGTCTCCTGCTTGAATAACATATAAGAATCCCGGACATTCCCCTGGTGGTGGCCCCGGTGGTGCAGTCGGTATGCATACTGACTGGCCTATTTGCAGATTATTGGGATCAACTCCAGGGTTGGCGTTGATAATAGCATTGACGGAAACATTGAATCTCTGGGCCAAAAGGAAAAAAGTATCACCTGCCTGGATGGTGTAGAGAAATCCGCCTGGACAGGATGGAATTGACATATTTTTTCACTCCTTTCAAAAAGCTTTTCACTCTATGTTATGATCAGTGCGCTTATTTGCTCCTTGATCGCAAAAAAAGACCCCTTATTTGTCCCTTGCACTGCAGCAGTTCACCTCTGTTTTTTTTGTGCTTATGCTGTTATGAGTCTGCTATTGAAATAGAGCGATTTAGTAACAGAATTGTATGGAGGGCAATTACTCTGCTCATACTAATTCCGGAGGTGTTGTTAATGGGTCGCAGACATTTACAGTTGGTGATCGGGATAGGGCTCCTATTTGTTTATCTAGCAGCAGCTGTTAGTTGTTCACAGCCCCAGAGCAAACCGGCACCTAAACAGAGCAGTGAGGAGAGCAAGCCGGTTCCTGGTGAATTGAAACAACTCCAGGAAAGCCTTGATCAGTTATATGAGGAATTAAAGCCCGAATTGCCGGAAACAATGGGTGAGCAACAAAAGGGGGGGCAGGTAGGCCAGCAAAACAGTGAACAGGGTGAGCAACAGGAAGGCAAATCAGATCAAGGCCAGCAGCAGGGAGAGGGAGGTAACCAACAGGGTCAAGGAGGACAAGCTGATAAAGTTGATTGGAATAAACTTCAGTCTCAAGCGGAAAAGATCCATGACCAATGGAATAGGTTTGAAGTAAAGGCAGTTGAAGCAGGGGCCAGGCAGTCAGATATTGATGGAATAGAAGAGGAGTTGGACAAGCTGCCGGTGATGATCACCGCAAAAAACAGGTCAGGAGCACGGCTTGCTGTAAACAGCGCTGCCGGCTATCTTCCTAATTTTATGGAATTGTATTCAACAAAAGTCCCACCTGATCTTTACCTGATGCAGGTACTGACCAGGAATGTGATGTCAAAGGTTGATGATGGTGATTGGGGTGGAGCTGAGCAGGACATGTTGAAAATGAAAACCACCTGGTCACAGCTTCTGGTGCAGTTGAAGGATGCTTCAAAAGGGGAAACCGACAAAACTCACATGGCTCAGCTGGATCTGGAAGATGCTTTACAGAAGCGGGATCAGGTGCTGGTGCTGATCAAGGGAAATATACTGGAAAAAAACTTGGATGACCTCATCAAAAAACAGGAGGCGAAGATGTAGGAAACCTGGGATCTGCAGCTTAATGGCACCTGAACATAACCTGTTTTACCCCTTTGACTAAAGCTGCTGCTACTTGTACTATCTTGCTATGTTGAAAAAATGCAGTACAGGGTCAAGAGGATTGCTCCAGTGGTATAGAGAATTATTGAAAGAAAAGGAGACGAGGCGACGCGGGGAGGGGAGGAGGGAATATGGGCATTTTCGAAAACTACCCAATCCAGGAAAGGCGATCTGAAATTCATCTTGATGAAAACCCCGATGGACAGTATGATATTCACCCCCGTATACAGTACAGTAATATCCAGAACCTTTTACTCCTCTATACTACCTTCACTAAATACGCAGCAGAATTCATGACAGAACAAACAGCTGAAACAGATGCAGTGACCTTTTGCGGTCGGCGAACAGAATTTTGCAGTTTGCTCCGCAGTACACAGGAAGGAGAGGCCCGCTGCTGTGAGCAGATGCTCAAGGCAGGGAAGCAGGCATTGGACCTGGGTGAGCCTTATATCTATGTTTGCCATGCCGGGCTTGTAGAGTGGGCGGTTCCTGTGCTTCGTAAAGGACAGTATCAAGGGGCGATTGTCTCCGGTAGGGTACTGATGTGTGAACCTGATGCTGATGCTATAGAAGAGATTATTAACAAACCCCGTGAGCTGGAGATTGACCGGCAGAAACTGGAGCAGGTTGTAAGGCAGATACCCATTATCAGTGCGGAGCGTGTGCAGGCCGCTGCACAACTGTTATTCCAGATGACCTGTTACACCATGGGTGCTGATGCTCTATTGCTGCAGAAGCAGAGAAAAATATGGCAGAAAAGAGGTGCTCTGGCAGAGGCCATTTCTCAGCGGAAAGTGAGTCAGATGCGTGATCTGAGTTTCTGTGCCAGTGAAAATACTGCAGAAAAAACTGCGGAAAAAGAGCCAGTTTATTATCATCCCCTGAAAAGGACTGACCAGACTCCGTCTTCAACCCACTTATCGATGCAACATGAAAGAAAACTCATAGGCTATATCCGGCTGGGGGAGCGCGAGAAAGTAAAGAAATTCTTAAATCATGTCCTGGGGGGTATTTTTTTAGACAGGGATAATGATCTGGCGATGATCAAAATACGCCTCTTGGAACTACTGACCGGAATGTGCAGGGTGGGTTTACAAGCAGGTGCTCCAGCGGAAAGAATTACAGAGCAGTATTTCATGGCAGTCAATGACCTCCAGCAGGCAGTTGATGATGATGTGATTTACTCCTGGACGATGGATATCTTTGACAAGATGATGGATGTAATCTACATCAGCAGGGACAATGCCGAATATAACAGTGTACGACAGGTGATCGAATACCTTCAAGAGCATTACAATCAGGACCTCACTCTTGATGATGTGGCTAGAAAGGTCCATATCAGTCCCTCCCATTTAAGCCGTTTATTCAAAGATGAGTTGGGCATGACGATCATTGATTACCTGACAGACATCCGCATCGCAGCTGCCAAACAGATGTTGGAAAACAGTGATTTAATGGTCAAAGAGATTGCTGAAAAGGTGGGTTACCAGGAAGCAAGCTACTTTACAAGGGTTTTCAAGAAGAACACAGGTGTGAGCCCAGCCGAATATCGGCGTCTTTGGAGCTGTTCCAAATATAAAAAAAGATAATGATGCAAAAAAGGTGAGGGGGGTTACACTTGAGTATAGCTGAGGTAAAAATTAAAAAAATAGCAGACAACGAGATTATTCTACAACAGCTAGCCTCTAATGTTATTTCAGGGAATCAAAGCAGAGTAAAAAAAGAGATTAATCACGCCCTACATGCCGGTATTCCAGCCTGTACCATCCTCAATGAAGGTATGATTCGCGGTATGACAGTTCTCGGCAGGATGTTTCGCGACAATGAAGTCTATGTGCCACAGGTGATCATGGCTGCCCAGGCCATGGAGACCGGTTTGAAAATATTAAAGCCCTTCCTTTCCGAGTTTCATCTTTCTTATAGAGGGAAAGTGGTGATCGGTACTATTCAATACGACATCCACGATCTCGGCAAAAATATTGTTGGGATTTTCCTGGAAAGCAGCGGTTTCAAGGTCCTGGATCTGGGTGTTGATGTGCCAACTGAGTCTTTTGTCAGAGCGGTAGAGAAGGAGAGGCCGGATCTGCTAGCCATCTGTGCAATGATGACCACCACACTGCCGTATATGCAGGAAGTTGTAGAAGCTGTGCGCAGTTCCCCCGCAGGGAAAGGGGTGAAAATACTTGTAGGCGGACTGCCGGTCACCCCACGCTTTGCCAGAACTATCGGTGCCGATGCTTATGGTGTTGATGCTGACAGCGGGGTAAAACAAGCCTTAAAATTAATTAAAAAAGGACATATAGGGAAAAAAGCACAGGTGAGGTGAAGCAGCTGGTGACCAGGTGGTCAGAAGGCTATACAAAGTTCTGTTTGGCTCTCTCTGGAGAGCCTGTAGGGGTTCCTGTTGCTGCCCAACTGCAGGACCATGCCATGTGTTTGGCGGGTTGTCCAGCGGACATTTTTTTTAGCGATCCTGAAGCTCTGACCGAGATCGTGCTGCTGGTTACTGAGTACTATGGTTTTGATCTACCCTACCTCATTTGGGATGTTTATAATATCGAAGCAGAGGCATTGGGCCAGCGGCTAAAACATCCCCCCTTCACAATGCCTGACATCGACCAAACAGATCCATTGATCAAATATGAGAAGGACCTTGACAAAATAAAGCTCATTGATCCAAAGAACTCAGGGCGTATGCCGATGGTTCTGGAAAGCTATCGGCTCTATGAGAAATACACAGGTCTGGTTCCTACACTGCAGGTCTGTGGGCCTTTCAGCCTGGCCTGTGGTATCAGAAGCTATATAGGGATGATCAATGATATAGAGAAACGGCCAAAATTCGCCCACGAACTGCTGAAACGCCTCTGTGATGATGTCCTGCTCCCCTGGATCAGGGTGCAGCATGAAACAGTACCCCAGGCCAGGTTCATCGTGGTGGCAGATGCTTGGGGTTCTCTGCCTAATGTTGATTTAAGGATTTTTGAAGAGTTTGTGATACCTTATATCGAACGGCTTGATGATGGTGCCCAGCAGTTCGGCATCCGGGTCAGTGGGGCAGGTTATTGGGGTGAAAGTTGCCTCCAACAGCCGCTGAAACTGCTGGAGGCCAAAGCCCAGATATCCCGGTATTCACCCCTGGGCTTAACAGGTTTGGATCCCGATGTGGACATATTGGGGCCTGAGATCTTTAAAGATGCGGCTGTGAAATATGATCTGCCTCTGGTGCTGGGAATAGATGCCCTACTGCTGAATAACGGGCCGGTTAAGGCTATCATCGAGCGGGTGAAAAGGTATATCAAGGCCGGCGCTCCAGGAGGGCGTTTTGCCATTCTGTTCAACAACATACCTGCCCATACTTCACCCCGGCATATTCATACGGCTGTAGAAGCGGTACGGGTTTATGGAAAATACCCTGTAGACACCGATTTGAAGATAAAGGTGAAAACCCCAAGCAGAGAAAACTTCCAAAAGTTTATTGAACGGAAACAGAGCGACAATCCCGAAGGTTACACCTTCAGTTGGTACCAGGCACCAACCGTTTTGAAATAATCATTTCCCAAGTTATTTTTTTACCGGTGAAGTCAAAGGTTAAGGTCGGTACCTGGCAGGATGGGACCCGGCCATCAAACAACTTGCCAGTTCCAGGCACCATACCCTGACTCTTCATGAACGCGCTAAATATATTTGTTTAATGGATTATCTGCTGTTTTTGGTCTGATGCCCTCTAGGCGCTTTTCATAGGAGCAGACAGCTTCTGAGATGGCGCAGGCGGGAAATGCCCAGTTGGCAATCCCTATTGGCCCATAAAAGATGAAGTCAGCCCCTCTGGCGATCAAGTAGGAAAAGATACCACCTGCTATTGACTCGAAGGCAGGTGAGGTTAACCCTTTAGAACGCTTCCAGGTGTAGATGGCATTTGCCGGAGCACAGCCCACTGGATAGCTTTCATATGTTTCTTTTAGCTGTTCGATTGCAGCCCCAGTCCATCCTGTGCTGGCTAGGTCAAGCACACCGGGATCCAGTAGGATATTTTCCACTCCGGCTTTTTCAGCTGCAGGGAGCAGTTTATTCTGGAGCAGTTTAAGCTTGGCTTTCGGTTTGACAGCCTTGTTGCTAAAGGCTAGAACCACGGCATTCTTTATACCTGACTGAGCGATGGCTTCCAACTCTTCTTCTGTAAAATGTTCATCAATAGAATTATAGATGAGACGATCCATAACCTCTGAATTGCTGAAGTGTTTTACAGCTGCCATGCGCACAGCAGGGGACATAGAGTCCACAAGAATTGGTGCATCTGTTATTTCTGCTACGAACTCCAGATAGGTGATCAGAGCTTTTTCAGTACTGCCGATAACATCGAGTATACAGGGCAGCCCGACCTGTTGGGATAGCTCATCCTGTTTCTCTATCAGTTCCCTGGCTTTGTCCCTGTCAAACTCGCCTTTTTTTTCATCCCGGACAATTTTTTGCCCTGCGTTAAAAATGCTTCCTACCATTACTGTAGGGTGTTCACCTGGCCGTCCACCCATGGTCACCCTGCCGATTTGTACGATTGTTTTGGTCTCTGTCAAAGTTATCCCTCCTGCTGTAAAGAAACCTGAAAGAAACCTGGGCTCCGCAGTTCAACGGAGCCCAGGTCTGTTTAGTTTATTATTCTGGGCTGTTCAAATGCGGTGTTTATATGGTGACAGACACCATTATCCCAACAGCTGGTTTGCTTTTTCAACAGCATCTAAGGCATCTTTACCCCAGGCGTCAGCTTTGATCTCAGCGGCAAATTCGGCAGATGTTGGCACCCCGCCGATGAGAACTTTGACCTGATCTCGTATGCCTTCATCAACCAGACGCTGGATGATATCCCCCATAAACTCCATTGTTGTGCTCATATAGGCTCCCAACCCCAGGATATCAGGCTTGAGTTCCTTTGTCTTTTCGATAAAAGTGTTAGCAGGGACATCCACTCCCAGGTCATGAACCTGGTACCCTGCACTGCTGAGCATAGCGATAACGATGCTTTTGCCCAGGTCATGCATGTCCCCTTCTACAGTGCCGATCAAAACAGTGCCATGGCTTTTAACATCTGCGCCGGCCAGTTTCGGTCCCATCTCTGCCATAACAGCTTTGAAGGCCTCTGCACTCAAGATCACATCAGGGAGGAAATACTCATTTTCCTGCCAGAGCCGGCCTGCTTCGTTAATACCGGCCACAACAGCTTTTTCTAAAAGTTCTGCAGGTTTTTCCCCTGCATTAAGGCATTCTTCCAGTTTCTCTAAAGCTAAATCCTCATCACCTTCAACAATGGCTTTTTTCAATTCATCCATTATTTCTGTCATCATAGCCGCTCCTTTCTATAGAGAGTCTATTTTTGACATAAATTCAGCAAAGCTTTCCCGTTCTTGAAGCTTAAAGGAGGCTTCATCACGGAACTGATAGGGCAGTTGTCCGAAGTAATGGGTTGCCTGGACAGCTGCATGGACATGTGCTGATGGTGTATCTGCAGGGATGCTGGCCAGGAAAATATTTAAATTAAACTCAGGTGCAAAGGTATCGATCATTCTCTTCACATACCTGATGATTTCAGATACAGGGCCATCACGCAACACCCGAGCATTAATGCCAGCCATTACCATAACCGGCTTGTCCTGCTTTTCTTTCAATTCCCGGGCAAATTCCAAAACAGGCTCCAAAGGATAATCCTGCCAGCGGCCCATCCCCATAAAGACAACCGGAGCACACTGAGATCTAACACCAAGTTCCAAACACTTTTTCAGGATGTCGGCATCGAATTTTTCCGGTCGCTCCTCAAAGTAGTCTGCTGTTCCTGCTGTTGCTGCGTAAACACCTATTTCCGCGCCCTTCTGCAGCAGGCGCAGGTTCCAGGGGAGCACATTCTCTTCGATCAGTTCTGTTGAAAGGTTGGGGAAGGCTGCCCAGGCATCAGCACCAGACATAATGGCGATCCCTGTTTCATCATGAATAGCCTTGACATAAGGGAACAGGACTTCATCCACCAGGAAGGTCATCAGGTCATTGTAAAAAGAGGGGTCCTTTCTCATATCCCGCACCAAAAGGGGGTAGCTGCGTATGCCCACTGCCAGGCTGAAGGGCCCGCAAAAGCTTGCCTTATTGCAGCCAATTTCTATGCTCTGTCTGAAAACCTCCATTTGGTAGGGGAAGCGCCCATCTTTTTTGAAATCAGGTGTTTTCAGCTGCAGCAGGTCTGCCGGTTTTTTAATCAATGGGTCTCTGAAGTCTATGGTAGGCATGGCATCCTTGCCATAGATCATCTTCTGACCCAGAGCCTCTGCCTCAAAATTGTATACATCATTAATCAAGGTGAGATCATCTAAACCGTAATAACTGTGAACAGCAACCTGAGCATCAACAAAAGGTGTTGCCTCGTAGTAAAAGGTTTTTGCCGGCACCCTGGCTACACGCATGGTGTGGTCATGGGTCTGGGCAGCAACTGCTACCCATTTTTTCTCATCACTGCTGTGCCTCAGCCAGTAAGCCCTTGGCCCGGATTCAAATTTCGCCGTAGCTTTGCTTTTACCGCCGGTGATAATATTAACTGTATCTTTGTCAGCCATTAATAAATCTCTCCTTTCACAGTTATCAAGTTTTAGTCAGGAAACACAACGTTCTGTCCTGGCATTGCCACCCCCTTTGAGGTAAGAATCTACAATTTGCTGTCTGTTTTGTGAAAAGTTCTGTGACTGCTGGTGTTTGGAGAGTATAAAATATTCCGCATTCGCTGCTTGTATCATGACCGACTGCGAGCTGTTGTGGAGCTCTCTCTGATTGCTGTTTGTGTTACGGTCCATCGCTAGAACTATTTCTTTGGTTCGATCCTTGATGTGTACAGTAGTATTAGAATTGGTCTCTTAAAAAACTGAATTCTTTCTCATCTCGCCCATACCTGTAACTAAAACTGCTGTCACTTGTACTATCCTGCCATGTTGAAAAGTGGATGCAAAATACAAAGGATTGATCCATAAAGACCGTCCCCGCGTCACCCTTCCCAAGCTAGTCTTTTCTTGCCGGCGAAAGCGAGGATAAGCAGTAATATGGCAATGATGCAAACAACAGTACCCAAAATGAAAGTGGGATTGTAATTGCCTGTACTGTCATAAATAAAGCCGATAATTGTCACGCCGAAGGCATTTACAAGGAATAAACCCATACTGATATAGGTATAGATAGCAGTATAGTCTTTGTTGCCGAAAAGGCTGCGAACTAACAAGGGAATGCCCACAGCTGTCATCCCATTGGTGATACCCAACAACACACAAAGTACCAACAGCATTGTTGCGCTGTTCTGGGAACCAATCAGACCCAAGCAAACAGCGGCTGCTGTCATGATACACAGCAGAGCGACTTTGAATATGCCAATTTTATCAGCCAGCCAACCTATCACCAGTTTGGACACTATATTTCCGATCATGATGGCAGAGACCAAAAGCGCACCAAAGGCGGGTGTCTTTCCTATGGAACTTGCAAAGGTCGGCATATGCTGGTTGAATCCACAAGGAAAAGCAATAAAGCCTGCCAATAGAAACATCATGACAAAGGAAAAGGACTTGATTGCTTTGTCTGCGGGAACACCTGGCAAAGATGAGGCGGCAGTGCAGGTAGCTGTCCCATCTTCATTGTAGCCATAGGGCTTTAAGCCCATGTCAGCAGGCTTGAAACGGAAAACAAAGAGGGTAAAAGGGAGTACCATAAGGGTAGAAATGCCGGCCATTATTAAATAGGTAGTTCTCCAACCGAATGTGGTGATAAAGTAAGCTTCAAGCGGGTTAAAAAAGATACCGCTGACACCGGAAAAAGCCATAGTAAAACCCAAAGCGAAACCAGTATTTTTTTGAAACCAGTTATTGATTAAAACAGTAGCAGGAACTAAAAAGACAAATGCTCCAGCTAAGCCCATAACTGCGCCGGCAATATACCACTGCCAAAGGGCAGTAAACTGAGACATTAAAGCAACAGAGCCGGTACAAATGAGAAAACAGATGCTCATCAAAATGCGAATATTCAGCTTAGGCAGCAATTTGCCGACAAAGGGCATTGAGATTATTGTAGTGATTTGAAATATTGTAAAATAGACTGAAAGTTGGCCAACTCCAAAACCTAGTTCAGAACAAATTGGAGGAACAAAAACTCCTGCGCAACCTAACAATATGCCGGCAGCCCCAGCCTGCAAAAAGCAGCAGCCAACCATAATAAGCCAGGCATAATGGAATCTGTTTTTTATTCGTGATAATGTAAACAAAAAATCACTCCCTATTTACAGGTGCCACTTGCGCTAGGCACCGGAAAAGCGGCTGGGATTACTTGTGCTTAATAGTGGGAAATCATCAGTAATTTTGGCTTCTTGTTAAATCAATTTCTTTTTTATACTGGCCATACCTGTAACTAATACTGCTGGTGCTTGTACTATTCTGCTGAGTTGGTTCTCTATTTGGGAGGAGTTTCCGCCGATAGGCAAATTCAGCACCCATAATCCAAAATTCTGGAGAGAGCAGTTGTGATAAAAAATGAATAAGAACACTATTTTTGGGGTAGAAGTATATGGTAGTTGGATGGGGTGATGGTATGGGGTTTAATCAGCATCGAGGAGTAAGTTTTTATGAATACAAATTGGAGAGAGTGATGAAGCGGCTCGGTGTGAGCACATATACCTTCAACTGGGACCGCTGGGGGTGTTTTGTGGATTTTTACTATAAAGGGGAACACTACAGATTTGAACACAGTGTGGAAAAAGCCCGAAACAAGGGACTTAATCTGCGCAATGGGTCAGATACTTTTATTGAAGTGGTATTAACCTTAGAGGATCTGGCGCGTATTGTGGAACGGGGAATATATGGACTGGAAACATGGGTGAGTGGTATCAAATATCATTCTGTTTCATCTGATGAGGTGCCTGAATACTTTAAGATGCTGGGTTTTTCCGAAATTCCCGCAGGGCCTGAAGGTGTGCGCCGCAGATATGAGGCACTGGTCAGAGAGGTGCCATCTAACGGCAAAGATAGTGAAGAAAAGCTCCGCCACCTGAAAAAGGCAGCGGAGCAGGCAATAAACCATTTCAAAGAGAATGAAAGCAATATTCTTTGATAAAGTCACATAAATTGTTAGTTTGTTATACCTTTGGTCCGGGTTCAGGTGGTGGCCCAGGTTCAGGATCAGGTTCTGGCTCAGGATCTGGTTCCGGTTCAGGTTCTGGCTCAGGATCTGGTTCCGGTTCAGGTTCTGGCTCAGGATCTGGTTCATCAGACGGTATTTCTATAACCGTGGGATCTTCTTTTTTTGGCGGTGGTGTTTCTTTTTCCTCCTGCTGCTGTGCCACCTGCTGATTCTGCTGTGGTTTGGGTTTCATGCTTTCAGGGGTGGCTTGAACAACCTTAGATGTGGTTAGTCCGTTAAAAAAGAGGTCATAGGCAACCTGGCGGGCCTGTTCTGGATCCACTCCCCAATAGCTGATCCCATCGATATTGAGAAAATACCCGGGCAGCGTCTGGGTGATCACCGAACTGTCCTTAAAGTTCATCCCCGCTTTGGCTAGAGCAACCAATTCCTTCATTTTCATATTTGTTTCAACATTTTTATAAAGATCCGGCACAATAAGCGGCAATTTCAGCAGTGTAGAGGGTTGTTTACACTGTTCTGCCAGCGCTTTCATCAATTCCAACTGCTGTCCCACTCGGAAAATATCCCCCTGGGCCTCACTTCGATAACGGACAAAAGCCAGAGCCTCCCGCCCATTTAGGTGCTGGATTCCTTCCTGGAAATGGATCTTCTGTTTGTCCCCATCTAATGCATAGGCAGAAAAGTTCTTGGCAACATGGACATTGACACCACCAACGGTATCAATGATTTCCATAAAGCCTTCCCAACGCACCAGCATATATTTATCAATGGGTTGTCCGATTAAGTCAGAGACAAGTTCAGCTGTCAGTTCGGGACCCTCGTAGACTGCAGCTGCATTGATCTTCTGGTATCCGTGCCCAGGTATCTGCACCCGGGTATCCCGGGGAATGGACAGCATGGCAATTCTATCTTCAGAAACCTGAGCAACAATAATAGTATCGGTTCTGCCGACCTTTTCGCCCGGACGTGCATCACTTCCCAATAGTAAAACATTGAAAGCTTTGATGGTTTTACCGGTTTCAGGGTCTACATGGGTGGTCATAGGATCATTAAAAAAGGTATCTTTTACCCACCAGGCTCCTCCCAGGATAATACAAAAAATAACAAGGATCGAAAGTATTACTTTCCCCTTGGGTTTTTTCATTTTCTCCCCTCCAGAAATAAATAACATGCTGACACAATGTACTAGCCTATATTATACCAGAACTCCTAAAATAATAACATGATTCTTTTCAAGGCTTATTCAAAATCTATTCTCTATCTTCAATGGCATCAACTGGACAACTTTCAACACCTTCCCGGGCACAATCCTCCAGCTCTTCAGGTACTTCTTCCTGTATAGCGTGAGCTTTGCCATCATCATCCCAATCATATATTTCCGGGCAGATATCGATACAGGTTCCACAGCTGATGCAGACATCCGGGTCAACAAATACCTCCATAATCTTACCTCCAAAATAACACTTTTTTATCGTGTTACTTATTATGACGTTTTTTAAAAAAAATAATCGCGGCAATTTTGAAAAAAGTTGACTGGATAGTCCATCTTAACGCAGCAAATAATAAGAATGCTTTAATACTACTAAAGAAAGGAGAATACAATATGTCCAGAGTTCGGTGTGGATGCACTAAATGTGAGTTCAATAATAACAGAGAGTGTCAGGCTGATGATGTGGAATTCAAAAGTCGGCGAGAGGATCGGGGTGATGGTATTACCTGTGGTTCCTTTAGGAGAAAACAAGATATTTAGCAGTTTAAACCAAAGGACTTTCCCAACTGGAAAGTCCTTGTTTGCTTGATAAAAAGGGTTTAATAGAAATGTTAAAAAAATTTGAGAAAAAGGTTTGACTGTTATGATTTTATCTGGTATATTTTATACGGACAGGGAAGTGATATATTTCACAAGCCCATTTAAAAAAAAGGGATTGGATAATCCCAAACATAAAGCACACAAAATTGAGGCCCCCGAAGCCGCCAGGTACCCCCCTCTTATGTTTCATGACAAAGAGACTATACCCAACTTCCTGGCGGCTTCTTATTTATATTTAAATTATTCTGCATCGGTATAATAATTCCTTCTTCATTTTGAAAAAAATTACCTCTTGACCTCTTATTTTTTGGAAAATTCCCACCTTAAAGTAAAAAAAACAGTTTATTCATTAAATCTTTTCACTTTACACATTGATCTTCGTTTAGTTGGTATGATTTTTGCTTTTATTTTATAATGAAAGTAGTAATGAATAAAAGGGAGCGGAGGAAAGGTGATCAGTAGTCAGGATCGGGAGCGCTACGGGCGACAGATTATGCTCGAAGAAGTTGGAGAGCAGGGCCAATTGCGGCTGGCCAAAAGCCGTGTCCTCGTAGTTGGTGCTGGGGGACTTGGATCTGCAGTACTGTACTATCTTGCCGCAGCTGGGATAGGTACCATTGGGGTGGTAGATGATCAGGATGTTGAGCTTTCCAATTTGCAGCGTCAGATCCTGCATTCTACTGCCAGAATCGGAGTGCCTAAAGTGGTATCTGCTAAGCAAACACTGCTTGCTTTAAACCCTGGGATAACTATACATCCCTACCATATACGCATTGATTGGACAAATGCTGCTGATTTGGTAAGTCAATTTGATTTGGTGATTTCAGCCCTGGATAATGAAGAAACGCGTTTTTTACTCAATGAGAATTGTGTGAGCTTGAGAAAACCGATGGTGGATGGTGGAGTGAAGGGCTTTTATGGACGTCTGCTCACTATTTTGCCCGGAGAAGGGCCCTGTTATGCCTGCATTTTTCCTCACAAAGATAATAGACCATTCAATGAGCAGGGTTCAGAAGACAGGGCTATACCAGTATTTAGCACTACTCCTGGAATTATCGGGGTATTACAGGCACAGGAAGCATTGAAAATACTGCTGGGTGTGGGCAAAGCACTGGTGGGAAAGATGCTGTTTTATGATGGTTTAACCACTACTTTTCAGCAGTTGGAAGTGGGACGGGTAAGTGACTGCCCCTGTTGTGGTCAACTGTAAGGTAAAACTTCAAAGTGTGAGGAGGGGGGTTTATGCCAGAGCAAAAGACACAACTGATCGAAAAATTAACAGGTGTTTATTCTTCTAAACGTAATTATTATGTTGAACTGAAGGAGAAGGTAAATGAACTCTCCAAGAGAAATGCTCAATTGGAAATTATCAATCAACTTGCCCAGGAATTTAATATTACTCTGCCCAGGGATTATTTGGATAAGACAATAAAAAAGATATATGAGAGTGTACGCCAGATTTTATATCTAAGTCGGGTAGCGATCCTAACACCATACGGTGAAAACCTTTTAGTTAATTATTGCCATATAAGTGATGGCAATTGCAATAAGGGGATTGAAATTACTCCTGATGATGGAGAGACCCTATGGAAGGCAATGAATAGCAACAGTCAGATTGTCTGGCAGCGCAGTGCAGATACAGAGGATGGTTTTTTGCTCAACCAGGGGTTGGAGGTAGCGGTGATCAATCCTCTGGTGACCCAGAACAAGGTTTACGGGCTTTTTGTAGTGGGAAGTGACCGCTCTATTACATATGATCCTCTTGATTTGGCCTTTTTCCAGCAGCTTGCCAATCAGATCGCCATTTATCTGCAGGATGGTGCGCTTTTCTCTGAGGTGAACAGGGCTAAACTGGAATGGGAGGCTACATTTAAAGCTGTAAGGGATATTATCATTATGGTTGACCCTAAGCTTAACATTTTGCGCGTTAACCAGGCGGCAGTGGAGTTCAGTGGGATCGCTGAGCCGGAATTACATGGAAAAAAATACTGTGATGTTTTTTGTACGGCAGAAGAACCCTGCTCAGAATGCAGTTTTTATGAGGCGTTGGAAACCCGCGAGATGATTAATTTTCAGCGGCAGTTGAGTGATGGTCGGGTAATGGAGGTCTATGGATATCCCGCCTGCCAGGGACAGAAAAATTTAGGTTTGGTTATATATATCAAGGATATTACTGAACGGCTTAAAATGCAGGTGCAGTTGCTTCAGACAGCCAGATTAGCGGCTTTGGGGGAAATGGCAGCAGGGGTTGCCCATGAATTGAATACCCCCCTGGCTGTTATTATCGGAGATGCACAACTTCTTTTGCGCAGTACTCCTCACAATGAACAGAAATACAAGATCCTTAAGGATATTGAAATATGCGGCCAGCGGTGTAAGCGTATTGTGCGCGGGCTTCTTACTTTCTCCCGTCAGGAGCAATATGTTTTTCAACTCCTTAATGTCAATGATGTTGTCAAGGAGGCTCTTTCTCTGGTTTCTTATCATATTGAAAAAGATAAAATCAGATTATCTTTGGAACTAAATGAGCAGTTGCCGCATGTTGAAGGGAACTCACAGCAATTGGAACAGGTTATCGTCAATCTGCTGCTAAATGCTAAACAGTCATTTGATGAAGATGAAGAAGAACAGGAGCAAAGGATTATAGTTAAAACAGGTTTAGACCAGGAAAGAAATCAGGTTTTTATCAAGGTGGCAGACAATGGGCCAGGTATTCCCCAGGAGATGATCACAAAGATATTTGACCCCTTTTTTACCAGTAAAGGAGAAAGTAAAGGAACAGGACTCGGGTTATCAGTAAGTTTAGGGATTGTACAAAAACATGGGGGCACTATCGCTGTGGAAAGTGAGCCAGGTAAGGGAGCAGAATTTACTGTTTATCTACCGCCTTCCCAGAGGACTGCTGATTGCACAGATAGTGACCAAGAGGGTTGATGCAGGTAAATACTACTTGCAAGTAATCTATTGTAGAAAGGGGGAAAAGGGTTGGCACGCATTCTTGTTGTTGATGATGAGGTTGAAATGGGGAATTTTTTTAATTTTTTTCTGGATGGCAAAGGGCATGAGATCACTGTTGCGGAAAACGGGAGAGATGCGAGGAAGGCTTTCCAGGACTATTATCACCTGGTGCTGTTGGATTTAAAGCTGCCTGATGTTAACGGTATTACATTGTTAAAGGAGATAAAAGCTCGCCATCCTGATAGTGAGGTCATTATCATGACCGGTTATTCTACAGTTAAGTCTGCAGTTGAAGCCATACAATTAGGTGCATACGATTATTTGGAGAAACCGTTCGATAACCTGGATGCCTTGGAGGGCATCATTAACCGCGCATTAAGCCGTGCACTCGCTAAAGGCGAAATCCATGATGATGAAGAAATGGTCCGCAGAAAAACCATTCTAAAGAAGGTCGGCTTTGTTGCAGGCAGAAGCGAGAAAATGCAGCGTTTGTTAACTGTTGCTGAACGTTTAGCCAAAAAAAATATTACTATTCTTATTAGAGGAGAGACAGGTACAGGCAAAGAAGTGCTGGCGCGCTATATTCATGCGGTCAGTGATCGCGCAGAAAAACCTTTTTTAGCCATTAACTGTGGTGCTTTTTCTGAGACTCTACTGGATAGTGAATTGTTTGGACATGAAAAAGGTGCATTTACAGGGGCAACATCACAGCATAAAGGAATTTTCGAGGTTGCCCACCGGGGAACTCTGTTTTTAGATGAAATTGGTGAGGCTGCTCTGCCCATTCAGGTGAAACTGCTGCGTGTTTTGGAGACAGGAGAAATCTTCCGGGTAGGTGGGGAAAGCCCGATTCGAGTTGACACCCGGCTTATTGCTGCCACGAATGCTCCACTGGAAAAGCTTGTTGCAGAAGAGCGTTTTCGGGAAGACCTTTTTTACAGACTTGATGTGGTGACTTTAAACCTGCCAGCTCTGCGGGAGCGTCCGGAGGATATTTCCCTTTTGGCAGAACACTTTCTCCACCAGCGTCATGGACCAACCCCCCCTCGCTTAAGCACTGAAGTAATGGATGCACTGGCCAGATACAAATGGCCGGGTAATATACGGGAGTTGGCCAATGTTATAGAACAGATGGCAGCTTTGTGTGATGGGTCAGTGATTACGCCGGAACATCTGCCCCCAAAAATTATAAATGAGAAACCCCTTGTTATTGATGAGCGCAATACAGCTGTGGCGGAAGAGCAGGTAGCTAGTTCAGAACAGGACACGGTTGAAAAGCGATTGGAGGAGATCGCTGAGAGACTTGACAATCTGGTAGATCAAATCGATGTCAGATCAGGTTTCGATTTGCCATTATACCTTGATAAACTTAAAGAAATCACAAATGAATCAGCACGAAAATTAATTAGTAAAGCGCTGCAGGAAGCTGGAGGCCGCTACCCCCAGGCTGCTGAATGGCTGACCACCACACCCAGAATTTTGCGTTATTTATATAAGGAAAAGAAATAATAGGGAACGAAATTTCGTTAAGATTCCGAAAAATCGAATAAAGTTGCCGCATATGCGTAATGTTGCCGCATATGCGGCAACTTTATTTTTTATAAATCCAGTTGAACCGGTTTGCCTTGTGTTACCGGTTAGAGTAATAGGGTTCTTTTACCAATTGAAGGTCTGCGGTAACTGGCACAATTTTTGCGAAGATAAATTATTGAAAATCTGTCAGAAAGCATAATTGGGAAAGGGGGGGCTTTAGGAGGATTGCCTATTTGCTAAATATTTCACAAAGGTATTTGCTTCACAAGTATTGAAAAACAGTGTATAGGTGCACTAGGTATCATGAATGCATTTTGTACACTAAATTTTAATGAGGGAGGTGGAGTGTCTGACCTACTTAAAAGGTCGGACCAAGGATGGCTAAGGTACTGATGCTAAATCCAGAGAAATGTATATCGTGCCGTACTTGCGAACTGGCGTGTTCCTTTAAACATGACAGGGAGTTTCGCCCCAGTGCGGCCAGGGTTAATGTGTTGCAGTTTGAACAAGAGGGAATATCTGTACCGCTGATGTGTCTGCAGTGTGATACTGCAGCATGCGAGAAGGTCTGCCCCAGTGGGGCGCTCAAACGCAATGAGGCCACCGGAGCACTGGTAGTGGATGACGCAAAATGCATCCGCTGCAAGATGTGTGTTCAAGCCTGTCCCTTCGGTAATATTGCTTATGATCCCGCAAAGAGCCGCATTCTGAGATGCGACCTTTGTGATGGTGAACCCCAGTGTGCCAAGTTCTGCCCCTCTGAGGCGATTACCTATGTGGAAGCAAGTTCAGGTACACTGGCCAAAAAACGGGCATATGCTGCAATATTTAAAGAGGCTTTGCAGGAGGTGACCAAATAATGTACGGCTGGGTAGGACAGATTCTGCGGGTAAACCTGACCAACGGAACAGTGAAAAAAGAGGCACTGGATCCGGTGGAAGCAAAAAATTATATAGGTGCTCGTGGGTTGGGAACACGTCTTTGGATCAAAGATTGTGACCCTAAGGTTGATCCTTTAAGTGAAGATAATAATTTAATATTTATGACTGGTCCCTTAACCGGTACAATGGCAACTAATGCAGGACGCTACAATGTGATTTGTAAGGCGCCTCTTACAGGAGCTATGGCAGCCTCGAACTCCGGTGGTTATTGGGGTCCAGAATTGAAATACGCTGGTTATGATGGGATTATTTTCGAAGGTAAGTCTGAAAAGCCGGTATATCTGTGGATCAAAGACGGCGAGGTTGAACTGCGCTGTGCAGAACACCTCTGGGGGAAGGATATTATTGAAACAACCGATACCCTGAAAGAAGAGACCGATTTCGATGCCAGGGTGGCTTGTATTGGGCCTGCCGGAGAAAACCTGGTTAAATTTGCCGGCGTCATTAATGACTATACAAGGGCCGCTGGGCGCTCCGGTGTTGGTGCTGTGATGGGCAGCAAGAACTTAAAAGCTGTTGTAGTGAGGGGTACTGGAGCAGTCAAAGTGGCTGATCCCGATAATTTCTTTGCTGCACTAACAAAGGCACGCAAAATGGTAGCTGAGCACCCGGTGACCGGTCAGGGGCTTCCTGCCTATGGCACTGAGATTCTGATCAACATCCTTGATCAATCTGGTGGATTGCCGGTCAATAACTTCCGGGATTCCGGAACATTCCCCAATGCTGATGCCACCAGCGGTGAAACACTTGCCAAAACCTATTTGGTTCGCAACAAAGGTTGCATGGGATGCAATATCGGCTGCGGCCGGATCGTTAATGTTCCTGATGGCCCATACAAAGGTTTTGGCGAAGGCCCTGAATATGAAGCCGGGTGGTCCTTTGGTGCTGACTGCGGTGTTGATGATCTGGCAGCGATCATCAAAGCAAACAACTACTGTAATGAATTGGGGATGGACCCCATTACCTTGGGCAGCACTATTGCTTGCGCCTTTGAGCTCTATGAAATTGGGGCTATCACTGAAAAGGAAACCGGTTTACCGTTAAGATTCGGGGATGCGGCAGCAATGGTGGAGCTTACCAGGCAGGCTGCTTACAGAGAGGGTTTCGGTAATGAAATAGCCGAAGGTTCTTACCGCCTGGCAAGCAAATATGGCCATCCTGAGCTTTCCATGACCTGTAAGAAACAAGAAGTAGCTGCCTACGACCCCAGAGTTCTTCAGGGTATGGGGCTCAACTATGCAACCAGCAACAGGGGCGGCTGCCATGTGCGTGGCTATATGACCTCACCGGAAATTTTAGGACTCCCTGAAAAGCTGGATAACCTGGTTACCGAAGGAAAAGCAGAGTGGACCAAAATATTCCAGGACTTAACAGCAGCTGTAGACTCTACTGGAATTTGTCTTTTCCTGACCTTTGCCATTGGTGCTCCTGAAATTTCCGAACAGATTATTGCCGCAACAGGAGTTGACTTTACAGTTGAAGAATTAATGAAAGCCGGAGAACGAATTTGGAATATGGAGCGGCTCTTCAACATCGCAAACGGATTTACCAAAGAGGATGATACACTACCACCGCGTATGCTGAAAGATCCGGTCAAGATTGGTCCTGCAAAGGGACATGTTAATAAATTGGATGTCATGCTGCCGGAGTACTATGAGTTACGCGGTTGGGATGCTGAAGGAAGACCTACACCGGATAAGTTGAAGGAGTTAGGCCTCCAATAATGCATGAAGGGGGGTGAGCCCCTTTGAAAGTGAAATTTTTTGCTCTCCTCCGGGATATAACCGGAGTGAAAGAAACTACAGATTTTACAGGAACTACACTGGTGGAACTGCTCGAGGAACTCTCCGGCCATTACGGCAAAGAGATGACCAGGTGGCTTTTCACTCCAACTGCACCGGATCAGGAGAAACAAATCGGTAAAGACGTGATCATCCTGGTTAATGGGAGAGCAATAGAGCATCTAGCAGGTCTGGAAACACCTTTAAAGGAAGATGATGAGGTGGCAATTTTCCCTAGACTTGCAGGTGGGTGATTACCAGGTGGGGGCGGAAAGTGGTTCCGCCCCCCTTTATTCTAATAAAAGGAATTAACCATGAAAAATTGAATTTGTATAGAACAAGAGCAGCTGTTGTTGAGAAGATATCAAGCGAAAAGATAAGGAGGAAGGAATTAATTATGGCGGTAAACAGCCAGCAAACTACTGATCGGGAAGCCATGGGGAAGATCATTGACAGATATCCTCCTGAAAGGAGATATATCCTGGCGATTATGCAGGATCTGCAAAAGCAGTTCAATTATCTACCCAAAGAGGCCCTGCAGATGACCGCTGAACATGTCAATGCCCCTATGACAGTTATATTCAGCATGGCTACATTTTATAAAGCATTTAGCCTTGTTCCTAAAGGCCGTGTAGTACTCAAAACCTGTGATGGGACAGCCTGCCATATCAAAGGGTCAAACATTATTATCGATGAAGTATACAAAATACTGGGAATAAAGCCAGGTGAAACCACACCAGATGGTGAGTTTTCTCTGGAGACTGTTAACTGCCTGGGAGCATGTGCTTTAGCGCCTGTTCTCCTGGCAAATGATCGAGTTTATCCCAAGGTTACACCTGCAGCATTAAGAGAAATCATCAAGGAGCATAGGGGGCAGAGCGATGAGTAATCATAACTCTGAAAAAAGAATGATCCTGGTTTGTTGTGGTACAGGCTGTTTGGCCAACGGCGGTGGCGCTGTTTATGAGGCATTCTGTGATGCCCTTACAGGGAAAGCAAATTTTGGGGTTGAAACATTTGCTAAAGCTACAGGATGCAATGGTTTGTGCGAAAAGGGACCCCTTGTCAAGATCCTTCCTGATGATATTACATACTGCCGGGTAAAAGCAGAGGATGTACCGGAAATAGTGGAAAAGACACTGCAGCAGGGGGAACTTGTGCAGCGGTTGCTGTATCGTGATCCAGCTACCAAGAAGTACTATAAATCACACCATGAAACCAACTTCTATAAGAAACAGCACAAGGTTGCTCTGCGCAATATCGGGGAAATTGACCCAACTGTTGTTCAGGATTACCTCGATCGTGGCGGCTATCAGTCCCTAGAAAAAGCAGTCAAGACCATGTCTCCCAGCGAAGTTATTGAGGAGGTCTTAAAATCCGGCCTGCGTGGGAGAGGTGGGGGCGGTTTCCCTACAGGTCTAAAATGGAAAGCCTGTGCTGCTGTAGATAACCCGCCAAAATATGTGATCTGCAATGGTGATGAGGGTGACCCTGGTGCTTTTATGGACCGCAGTATCTTGGAGGGCGACCCCCATACTGTTATCGAAGGAATGATTATCTGCGCCTATGCCATTGGTGCCTCCAAGGGATATGTTTATGTGCGGGATGAGTATGATTTGGCTGTTAAAAACCTTACTATTGCTATCAACGATGCTCGTGAGCGCGGTTATCTGGGAAAGAATATCCTGGGCAGCGACCTGGGTTTTGATATAGAACTTGTGCGCGGTGGAGGGGCCTTTGTCTGTGGTGAGGAAACTGCTTTGATCAATTCCATCCAGGGTAATGTGGGAGAACCTTGGGACAAGTACGTTTTTCCTACAGAGAAAGGGTTATGGGGACAGCCTACTGTGATCAACAATGTAGAAACCTGGGCAAATATACCGGTCGTTATCGACCTTGGAGCTGAAAAGTTTGCAACCATTGGCACAGAAGGAAGCAAAGGCACCAAGGTGTTCTCCCTTGTAGGAAAGGTTGTCAATACCGGTTTGGTTGAAGTACCTATGGGCACAACACTGCGTGAGATAATTTATGATATCGGCGGCGGCATCCAGAATAAGAGGCAGTTCAAGGCTGTACAAACAGGAGGCCCATCAGGCGGCTGTATCCCGGATAATTTGCTTGATCTGCCGGTTGATTTTGATACTCTTACTGAAGCCGGTTCTATGATGGGATCAGGCGGTATAATAGTCATGGATGACCGCACCTGTATGGTGGATGTGGCTCGTTACTATGTAAACTTCCTGGCGGGAGAGTCTTGTGGCAAGTGTGTCCCCTGTAGAGAAGGGATCAGTTTTCTGCTGGAAACACTGACCCGCATCTGTGAAGGCAAAGGTAAATCAGAGGACTTGGACCTTCTGGAAAGTATGAGTTCAACTATTCAACAGGCAGCACTGTGTGCTCTGGGCAGAACAGCACCCAACCCTGTACTATCCACACTGAAGTATTTCCGTGACGAATATTTGGAACACATCAATAATCACAGGTGTCCAGCGGGGATCTGTAAGGAACTGACTGAATTTTATATTGACGCAGAACTTTGTACAGGCTGCGGCCGCTGCCGTAGGAACTGCCCTGCAGATGCCATTACCGGTGAGAAGAAAAAAGTTCATACAATTGACCCTGAAAAATGCATCAAGTGTGGAGAATGCGTCAATAACTGTAAATTCCAGGCAGTTAAAGTAAAATAGGGGGTGGGAAAAATGAAGGTGACAATTGACGGGAACGAAATAGAAGTCAATTTGGGAGAAACCATACTGGAAGCAGCTAAGAGAGCAGGGGTAGGAATCCCCACGCTGTGCTACAGTGAGGCTTTTGGCGGCCAGGGTGTTTGCAGGATGTGTATGGTTGAAGTCAAAGATGGTGATCGAAAGCGTTTGGTTGCCTCCTGCACCTACCCCATTACCGGGGAGATTGAGGTACAGACCAACACTCCTGAACTCCGGGAGATCAGGAGTAACATCATAACACTGCTCTACAGGCGGGCACCGAACAGTGAATTTATGAAAAAATTACATCAGGAATATGAGTGCACTGCTGTTGAACCTGTTGATGCAGAGGAGAAATGTATTATGTGCAGGCTCTGTATCAAGGCCTGTGAAAAGGTGGGTGCTTATGCCATTTCCACCATTATGCGAGGCACAGAAAAAAGGGTGGCTACTCCCTTTGATGAGTCATCTCCTAATTGTATTGGCTGCAGTGCATGTGCTGATATCTGCCCTACCGGGGCGATATCTGTTAAAAAAGAGAATGGGCGTCAGGAGATCTGGCATAAATCTTTCGAAATGCCCCGCTGTGAAATGTGTGGGAATTATTTCAGTACACTACCTGTTAAAGAACATGTAAAGGAACAACTGGATTTTGCTGTATCAGGTGAAAATTTGTGCCCGAGCTGTAGAAGGAAAAAACTTGCCAGAGATGTGGCTGAGGTTAGTAAAAATAGATAACTCTAATAAATAGTAATTACGTGAAATTGGTATAGATTGCGCTATTTCGTTAAAGACTTGCCGCAATGGCGGCAAGTCTTTATATATTTTCTTTGAAATCGCTGAAAAAGACTCAATTTCCTGAAATATAATAATTGGCACGTGATTTGCAAATATTTAAAAACAGGAGAAATAAACGGATTTCCGGAGGTGGTTGGTCAGACAGAGACTGAATAGGAGAACGAGGGGAAGCAGGGAAAAGTCAAAAAGTACTAAAAAAATTTAAGGAGGCTAAAATTTTATGAATTGGGAATCAAAAATCAATATTAATCAGGTTGTGGAGATTCGTAGCCGTACTCTTTGCTACTTTGGAGTGGGAGCTCTCCAAAAAGTTAATGATATCTGTGACTGGTTGAAAAAAGAAGGAATAGACAAGGTTCTAATTGTCACAGATAAAATCGTCTACAAAGTAACCGGTGTCTGGGATGTTTTAGAACCTGCCATGAAGTCTCGCGGGATTGCCTGGGCCATGTTTGATGAGGTCGTTCCAAACCCAACTGTTGACGGAATCGATACCGCAGTAAAAATGGGCAAAGAGTTAGGTGCCGGGGCAGTTATCGGTATCGGCGGAGGCAGCCCGATCGACACCTGCAAGAGCGCTGCTGTACTCCTTCACCCTGATAATGCCCAGTATGATGCCCGGGATCTTTATACCTTCAAATTCAATGCGGAGAAAGCAGTTCCCATTATTGCTATTAATACAACCCATGGAACAGGTACTGAAGTCGACAGGTTTGCTGTGGCCAGCATCCCAGAATTAGAATATAAACCGGCGCTGGCTGTTGACTGCATTTATCCCGTATTTGCCATCGATGACCCGGCTGTTATGACCGGACTTCCGGCCAATCAGACACGCTATACAGCTGTTGATGCTATCAACCATGTCAATGAGGCTGCCACCTCTCTGGTAACCAGTCCATATACAGTGCTGCTGGCAGAGGAAACATTGCGTTTGGTGGCCCGCTATCTGCCTCAGGCAGTTGCACACCCGGATGATCTGACTGCAAGGTACTACTTGCTTTATGCCTCTATGATCGCGGGTATTTGCTTTGACAACGGATTGCTGCACTTTACCCATGCTATGGAACATCCATTGAGTGCTGTAAAACCGGAACTGCCGCATGGACTTGGGTTGGCAATGCTACTCCCTGCAGTAATTAAATATACCTATCCTACAGTCCCGGAAATCCTGGCTGCAGTCTATGCACCGATTGTTCCCGGCTTGAAGGGTGATCCCGGTGAAGCAGAAGAGTGTGCAGTTGGTGTAGAGCAGTGGTTGTTCAATGTTGGTGTTACAGAAAAACTCGAGGATATGGGGTACACTGCAAAGGACATTGATAAACTGGTGCATTTGGCCTTCAATACCCCATCCCTTGACTTTCTGCTAAGTATGGCCCCCATCAAGGCTGATGAAAGAATTGTGAGGGCTATATTCGAAGATAGTTTGAAGCCTCTGGGATAAGTTTATTTTTTGTATTGTTTTAGAAGACGGCCATGTGAAAGCATCTGGTCGTCTTCTTCAATATAAAAAAATGTCGTAAATAAAGGAAATATATACTTATTTATTGAATATCGTTATAAGAAGGGGCTGATATCTTCCACAGGGGGTATGTTAATGGAAATATTCAAATTTATGGTTCCTGAAATTATATTCGGGAGAGGTACATTAAAACTGGTTGGTGAAAGTGCGAGGCGGCTGGGGGCAACAAGGATTTTTGTGGTTAGTGATGAAGGGGTGCTGAGTTCTGGTTGGGTTGATGAGGCTGTTAAGCATTTAAAAGATATTGGCCTGGAGTATCAGGTCTGGACTGAACCGACAGAAAACCCCAAGGATTTCGAAATAGACCATGGCAAAGAACTCTACTTGGAAACTGGATGTGATGCTGTGGTGGGGTTGGGTGGCGGGAGTGCCATTGATGCAGCAAAAGCTGTTGCTATTCTGACAACCAATGAGGGTAAGATTCAGGATTATGTTGGTGTGGACAAAATAGAAAAACCCCTTCCTCCGTTGATCTGTGTGGCCACCACAGCAGGAGCCGCGGCAGAGGTGACCCAGTTTGCGATTATTGTTGACAGTCACAGGAAGGTAAAAATGACCATCGGTTCAAAATCCCTGGTGCCTGATATAGCTATCATAGATCCGGTACTGCTGAGCACAAAAGATGCCAGGTTAACGGCCAATACTGGTATTGATGCTTTGACCCATGCCATTGAGGCCTATGTTTCAGTTGCAGCGACACCAATTACAGATATCAATGCCCTGAAGGCCATCAAAATGATCACTACATCTTTAAGAGCCTCTGTGGCTTCTCGCACCAATATTGAGGCAAAAACGGAGATGGCCATGGCCAGCCTGCTGGCAGGTGTTGCGATGTCTAATGCTATTTTAGGTGCTGTACATGCTATGGCTCATCCATTGGGGGGGCTTTTAAACCTTCCCCATGGTGAAGTTAATTCTATTCTACTGCCCCATGTTATGCGCTATAACATGATCGCCTGTATGGACCGTTATGCAGATATTGCCAGAGCACTGGGTGAGGATACAACCGGAATGAGCACCAGAGAGGCTGCGGAAAGAGCGGTACAGGCTGTAGAACAGCTGTGCCAGGATATTGGAGCTAAAAAAAGGCTTTCGGAAATTGGACTTCAGGAGGAGTATATTCTTGAACTCAGCAAAGCGGCTGCAGAAGATGTTTGCCTGATAACGAATCCACGGGATGCTACTGTAGAAGAAATTGCTGAGATCTATAGAACTGCGCTTTAAGTAAACAGACCAGGCAACTTTTAACTTATGACGCTGGTCGAAATTTCAGAAATAAGTTTCCGTAATGTCGGCATAGATACCAGAAAAACGAAAGACATACCGGAAACACGGTAGGTTTAGCAAAACTGCTTATCGATGCTGATCAAAAAATTACGCCGGGTCCAGGGATTATCAATATCTCATTTTTGACCCGGTTTATCATTCTAATACAGGCACAATAATTGCATGTGCCAAATTTCACATGATTAAACATAATCAGCAGGATACGGTTCACAGGATTTTGCTGATTTCCTCTGCCCTATTATGGCAGGAACAATCAGCCTGTTGCCTAGGCAAGTTCTGACCCGGCAGAGGGGAATAGATGTAGATGTAAAGAATAGCTAACAGATCTCTTCTGGACTGGTTCATGCTGGCACCTGTTTTGCAGATAAAAAACAGGTGTTAGCGTTTTTATGCACTGATAATAGGTGGCTTTAACAAGATTCAGGATAACAATAACTGTGACCTGTTTTTACTTTGCGAAGGATTCACGGGATGTTTTGTAGAAGATTTTTTTATATCTTTTGAAATGAGGTAAATAAAGAAGTGGCCGATCATTCCGCTGACAAGGTTGATAGTTTAAGGAAAAGGATCAAAAATTATGAAAAGGCTGTTATCGCTTTCTCCGGTGGTGTTGACAGCACCTTTCTCCTGATGGTTGCAGTTCAGGAGTTAGGGGAAAGGGTGTTAGCGGTAACACTGGATAGCATGTTGATTCCGCGGCAGGAGATACAAGAGGCCCAGAGGATTGCTCGCTTCCTGGGAACTAACCATAAGATCGTTACCGTGAATCCCCTTGAGATTCCCGGTGTAAGGAAGAATCCGCCAGAGCGGTGTTATTACTGCAAGCGGTATCTTTTCGGGGCGCTTTGTGACCTGGCCAGCAAAAAGGGTTATCAGGCTGTTTTGGATGGCACTATTAAGGATGATCAGAGTGACCACAGGCCCGGATTGAAGGCATTGATGGAATTAGGAATACACAGCCCTCTTCTGGATGAAGGAATAACAAAAGATGAAATTCGTCAATTCTTACGTTCAGCGGGACTTTCCACCTGGAATAAACCCGGGGCCGCTTGTCTGGCCAGCAGGATTCCCTATGGTGAGGAAATCACAACAGATAAACTGAAAATGGTCGAGAAAGCCGAAGCCTATTTAAATTCAATAATCAACGGACAGCTCAGGGTGCGCTGGCACCGGGGAATAGCTAGAATTGAGGCATCAATTGATGCTTTTCCCGTAATCTTAGAGCATCGTGAAGAGATTACTGAAAATATAAAAAAAGCGGGGTTCTCCTATGTAACCCTTGATCTGGTAGGATACCGGAAGGGCAGTTTAAATGAGGTTCTGAATTGATAGTATTACAAGATGTTTTTGTAGTATAATTGGATTATAAACAATTTATCAATGAAAAATGACTCCGATTTAGCTTTCCTAAGGCGTTCAGCTATGGGAACTAAACGCAGGCCGAACATTACGCCAATAGGGTATTGGGGAAACCCAAATACCTCCCAACCTCGGAAAGGAGTTATGCTAAAGATAGCGCTGCAGTCCAGGTTGGCGCTATTTTAATTTGTAATAAACAAAAATAATAAACATTGTGGAGGAGGAACTACAGTTGAAGACTGATGAAATTGCCGCCGTTGACCCCAAAATAAAGGAAGCAGTGCTAGAGGCTGCGAAAGATGGGAAGATTACCTGCCCTACAGCAAGAAGTATAGCATCCTCTCTGGGGGTGGAACCCAGGGTTATCGGGGATGCTTGTAATGCATTAAAGATTAAGATTCATGGTTGTGCTCTTGGATGCTTTTAATCCAGTATATACTGATTCTGAGGAGTTTTTGTTGTGAAGGATGAACTTTTAACAGTTTTAACAGTTGCAGAAGCAAGGGAGAGACTGGCAGCTCACCTGCCCTCTGAATTGCGCAGAGGTGAAAAACTGCCTCTGCTCCAATGTTTGGGAAGACGCCTGGCTGCACCTGTAATTGCAGGGGAAAATGTTCCTGGATTTGACCGCTCCACAGTTGATGGTTATGCGGTCAGGGC
>Ga0209537_1000720_pt1 | contig 40068 bp, 34 predicted proteins | sample BioPla4DNA1_FD_187698 | JGI IMG/M metagenome (GOLD analysis project Ga0209537, IMG submission 187698) | Biogas fermentation microbial communities from Germany - Plant 4 DNA1 (SPAdes) (version 2) | ecosystem: Engineered > Bioreactor > Anaerobic > Digestate | place: Bielefeld, North...
CTGCTGTTCTTCAATACTATACTGCAGGCTGGTATCTATCTGCTTTGCTGTAGCCTCTGTGATGTATTCCTTTGGAACTAACTGCAGGCCATTATATACGCCGCCATTCATACACATAATGGCGAAATTCGTCATATCCCTTAAGGTACAGATTAGACCGGAACCGCCCTGGCTAACCCCCATCGGGTCGGTCAACCACCTGAATTCACCTGAACATCCCAGTTTATCAAGAACTTTGACTTTCAGATACTCAAGAATGGACATCCCGCTCAGCTTTTCCACCAGTGCAGCCAATACGTGGGATGCCGAAGTGTCATAAACAAAGCTTGTGCCGGGATATCTGACCGGTTCAACATGGAAAAAAGTTTTAACCCAATCGTCACATTTCATTTGCTTATATGTGGTTAATTTATGAGGCGAGGCCATTCTAAGCATATCCCGTATGGTTGTTTCACGGATATAAGGATGTAGTCCGCCGGCAGGAAGTTTGTCGGGAAAATAGTCACATATTTTATCATCTACAGATAATTTCCCCTCTTCCTGAAGAAGTCCAACAGCAACCGATGTATAACTTTTTGAAATTGAAAACATTCTATGGGGAAAATCAGCATGAAACGGTGCATAGTACCCTTCAGCAAAAACTTTTCGGTCCTTCACCATTATAAAGCCATGCATGCAAAGTCCCGCAAACTCCAGCTCGTCAATAAAGTTTAAAACTGCCTGTGATGGTATTCCAACCGATTCAGGCGATACTGCTGCCATATCATTTACTTTTATTTCCATCAAGCAACCCCCCATATGAAGCAAAACAATGATTTTTCTGCTTCCTGTCAATATTTAAACAGTTTACGTAAATACCCTTTCATTATACTACACCCCTTACATTGCTTCCAGTCAGAAATGGGACAGGGCTGCTGTCCGGCCCTGTCCCATTTCTTTTTTTAATATTCATAAAATTGTTTACGGTACTCCAGCGGGGTTATGCCTGTACATTTCTTAAAGTGTCTTATAAAATTGCTGGGATTTTCAAAACCCACCATTCTGCCAATTTCAACAACCTTTTTATCTGTATTCAGAAGTGCTTCTTTCGCAGCTTCAATCTTTCTGTAGTTCAGATACTTAATTGGAGAAATGTGAAATCGTTTTATAAACTCCCTGCATATGTGATATCGGCTTATATGATATTTTTGTTCGAGGGATTCTAAAGTGATGTTGTCCATGTACCGAAGGTCGATATCATGTTTTATCCGGTAAATGCAGTTGCATGTGTCGGAATTGTCTTCCAGAAGCCTTTTTCTTTCTATTAGTATCTCGAAAAGTATGTCGGTTATATATTTTGAATGAATTAAAAGCAGTTTGTCGGGTGAATCTGATAAAAAACCATACAACTGTTCAATTTTATCGGGGATGGAAGAACCGGGCAAAAGGGGATGTAAATTGCCGTTGTTTTCGGTCAGGCTGTTATAAAAAAACCCGGCAGGCGGACCTGATATAAAAAGTATTTTATAAATCCATGGATTTTTTTTAATCTCCACTCTGTGCCATTGACCGCAGTCAATGAATGCAATTGTACCCTGCTTCATAATATGGCTTTGAGCATTGAGTGTCAGTGCTCCTTCTCCGTTCAGGGTATAAATCAGGCAGAATGAATCAAGTTTCGAAAGTTCATAATAGTACGGAAATGACGCGCAAATATACCCATAAGCCTGTATATAAACAAGACTTTCTGCAATTTTTGCCGGAACCTGTGGCGAGATTAGATTTTTGTTACTGTATATTGATTTTTTTAATGAATGGCCGGTAATCAGAGCGCCCAATAAGGCTTTTTGGAAGCTCATTATTATACCTCACAAACACCAGTTAACTTCTATGGTGTGATTAATAATCCGCACTGTTTCATCTTTTGCCTGTTAACTATCGGGTTATTTTGACAATTCAATATTAACATACACGACTGATTAATTCAAGTTAATTATTAGGTTTATAATTGGTTGATAACTTTATATTTTGTAATTTAATTAGGTAGTTATATAAAAATTTTCACAGATTTTTATATGTTCATAAGCTTTAATTAATATAATTTCCACAAATACATCAATTTATGAATATTAATTGCAATAAAAGATAATGAATAATTTTACCTTAATAATATAATTAAATTAAGCAATGTTTAGCTAATTAAAATAATGTGAAACAGGAGGGAAAAGGATGAGAATCAAAAAGTTTTTAGCCATCTTCATTGCAATTCTAATGATCGCTTCCTTAGCTGGCTGCGGTGTTGACGACTCAAAAACATCCCAGGGCGACACAGATGCTACCGTTGATACAAAAGATCCGTCTTCTCTTACAGGAACAACAATCAGAGTATACACCCATATGGGGCAAAGAGTTCTTGGCGAAGAAAAGAAGGATGAACAGGGAAATACATATCGCGATGTAGAGAATACAGCTTATCTGAAGTATCTGGCAGAAGATTTTACAAAAGAAACCGGAATCAATGTTGAACTGAATGTTGTTACAAATGAAGAAGAATTAAGGCCATTTTTCCAGGTAAAGGATGACATTGTGGACGTATATACCTGCCCCAACTGGAGCCTTGAAGAATGGAAAGCTTATGCCGAGCCTTATTGTACTCTCGAGGAAGGTATAGAGCAATACGGAGAGTATGCCAAAGCAATGCCCAATGTTGACGGGTATATCTACAGTATTATGCCGGGCAGGGCATATAATCAGGCTGTTGTTTATAATGAGGAAGTTATAAAAGCAGCTGGATACGATGAAATACCGGGTACATTGGAAGAATTTAATAAAATGTGTGAAAAAATTAAGGCGATGGGCATCACACCTATTTCACTGCATAGGGTTGAAAACTGGCCTTTGGCAACAGTACAGGATTTCGCTATATATGTTTCGGGTAACCCAAACGTGTTTGCCGAATGTTTAAAGACCGAAAACCCCTTCTCAGAAACCTCTCCCTTTGGAAAAACAATTAAAATATATACAGAATGGAAAGCAAAGGGTTTCTTTGAACCCGAAGTGTATACCGACTTCGGCGTTGCTATGGACAGTGTTGCTTATGGCAGAGCAGCAATGATGCTGTTTGGTTCATGGGTAGTGCCTCAAATTCAGGGCCGGGTTCCTGACGGAAAGGATCCTTCCATAATTAAATTTGCTCCTGCTCCGGATTTTGGTGCCGGCAGATATGTACTGGCTGCCCCTGCCGACAACTGGGCAATCAGTAAATTCTCAAAGAACAAGGAAGCCGCAAGGATGTTTATTGAATATATTGCAAATGACGCAGAATTTATTGCTAACAGTGGCTTCATCGCCAATAAAAAGGGTGTAAAACCTATAGTACCTGATCTTTACGCTATTATTGACGAAATGGTGGCATCGGGTGAATGTCAGGTTATATTGCAGCCACCCAATGATGAGAATGCATTAAATAACCAGAGAGTATTGGAAGAAGCCGGATTATATGCAGATTACAAATACGTGGGATTGTTATTTGACGCCTTAGATATAACAAAACCCGATGACTGGACTGCATATAATAAACAGGTGGAGATTCAGAACCAGCTTTATGAAAAGTATAAAAAAGAGCTTGGTGTTGAATGGATTGACTAAAACAGGTTAATAATGCCTCTTCCGTTGTCGAAGGGGCATTCCTCCATAAAATGATAGCCTGCTTTTCCGAACGAGTTAATTAGGAGATGAAGGGGAATGGTAAGAACAAAGGGTACCAGATTATTTATTTTTATATTTTTAGCGATCCCGGTCATTCATCTGATGGTTTTTTCCTACATACCGATTATCAGCAACATATACTTAAGCTTTACCAATTATAACGGTGTGAACCCACCGAAATGGGTAGGCCTAAGAAATTATGAAAGGCTTTTTACCGATCCGCAGTATATAAAACTTTTTAAGAACTGTCTATGGTATATGCTGGTGGCCATACCACAGTTGTTATTTGCCTTCATTCTTGCAATATTTGTAAATGGAAGATTTAAGGGAATCAATTTTTTCAAAGGTGTTTTAATTATTCCCTATTTATTAAATGGCGTAATTATATCCACTATTTTTATTATCTTTTTTAATAATTCGGGTACGCTAAACTCCATTTTGAGGGCAATTGGCCTTGGCAGGCTGGCGCAGCAGTGGCTTCATAACCTGCGTCTGGTTAATCCTTCCATTGCATCAATCAGTATATGGAGGTACTACGGTTTAAACTTCCTGATGTTTTTTGGCGGGCTGCAGGCAATTCCTACAGAATTGTACGAAGCTGCAGCAATAGACGGTTGTACGAAATTACAGGAAATTCGCTATATTTCCATTCCATCAATACTGAATATACTGTTCATTAATGTATTGCTTAGTATTTCAGGGTCAATTCAGGTTTTTGAAATTCCCTACATAATGATGAACGGAGCTAATGGAACTGCTACACCGGTTATACAAATACAGCAAAGTGCATTTTATGAAAACAGGGTAGGGTTTGCAGCAGCCCTCTCCATTGTAGTATTCATTATTGTTGTTATAGCTGTCAGCTTACAAAGAATTTTTGACAAGAGGGGGAGTATATATCAATGATAAAGGAAAGTAAATTTTACAGGGTATTACGCTATGTTTTCCTGACAGCTGCATGCATTTTTGTAGTTGTACCAATTTTTCCGCTCATATTCATGGCATTTAAAACCGGTGCTGAGTATTCGTCCACAAGTGTTTTGGTTCCCCCTCAGAACTGGCTTAACTTTTATAACTTCAGGTATGCAATCAGGGTGGGTAACCTGGGAAAGGCTTTATTCAACACAGCCATTATTCTGTTATTTTCCCTCACAATTCAGCTTCTGTTTACAACCATGGTGTCCTATGTGCTGCACAGGTTTGAATTTAATGGCAAGAAAATTATTACCACATTATTTACCCTTACAATGTTCATACCTGTTGTAACAACACAAACCGTTGTATTCCAGATTATTTACAGAATGGGTCTTGTAAATAAAATGCCAAGCGTAATACTCCTATATTCTGGTGTAAATATTGTCGGGGTTTATATTATGTTTAACCAGTTAAATTCAATTCCAAAAGAGCTGGACGAATCGGCTTTAATAGATGGTGCAAGCTATTACAGGATTTTCAGAAGCATCATACTGCCCCTCATGAAACCTGCATGTGTAACGCTGTTAATCATAAACGGAATTGGATACTATAACGATTTTTATATTCCAAACCTTTATTTAAGAAAAAATGTACAAACCTTTACCGTAGCTCTTCATAAATTTTTCGGCAATACCGCAACACCCTTTGAAATTGTTGCTGCAGCCATACTTTTGGGAATTGCTCCTATAATGGTTGTTTTCCTGTTCCTGCAGAGGTATATTTTCTACGGTTTGGCAGGTGCTATAAAATCGTAGTTGTGAAATGGATAAGAATTTAAAATTTTAGTTCATCTGTCAATTATATTGAAGTTTATTTGGGTAACGGAAGAAATTGCGCAGCAATTTCAATATCCCGTTCCCGTTAAATACATAATATCAACTGATAGAAAGGTAGAGATTGTATGAGCAGAATTAAAATGGTTAGCCCGGTTGTAAAAAACATGCCATGGCAGGAAAAGCCCAAAAATCTTGTTGGGGCACCGGTCTGGAGGTATTCTGACAATCCCGTTATTAAAAGAAATCCCGTTGAAGGAGTATCTAGAATTTTTAACAGTGCCGTAATACCATATAAGGATGGGTTTGTAGGTGTGTTCAGGGGTGAACAGACCAACGGTATTCCGCAAATTTACCTTGGTAAAAGCAGGGATGCCATTAACTGGGAATTCCAGAAAGAACCCATCAGGTTTGTAAATGAAAAAGGCGAGCTTTTTATGCCTCTGTATGCATATGATCCCCGGGTGGTAGAAATAGAAGGCATTTATTACATAATGTGGTGCCAGGATTTTTACGGCCCGTCGATTGGTCTGGCTAAGACAACAGATTTTGAAAATTTTGTGAGGCTGGAAAATCCTTTTATTCCGTACAACCGAAATGCAGTACTGTTTCCCAGGAAGATTAACCAAAAGTATAAAATGTTGAGCCGTCCCAGTGACACAGGTCATACCCCCTTTGGAGATATTTTCATAAGCGAAAGCCCAGACCTTGTACACTGGGGAAGACACAGACATGTAATGGGTACAAGCAAATACTGGTGGGAACAGCTGAAAATAGGCTCCGGTGCAGCACCCATCGAGACATCGGAAGGATGGTTACTGTTCTACCACGGTGTCTGCCTCACCTGCAGCGGGTACGTTTACAGCATGGGCGGAGCAATTCTGGACCTTGAAAATCCGTCTATTGTTAAATATCGATGCAGAAACTTCCTTTTAACACCGGAAGAATGGTATGAAGAACGCGGATTTGTGCCAAACGTGTGCTTCCCATGTGCAACAATTCATGATTCTGAAACGGGCAGAATTGCAATATATTACGGAGCTGCTGATACCTACGTTGCATTAGCCTTCACACAGCTGGAGGATATTGTGGAATATATTAAGGAACATAGTTCTGTAACCGAAAGTGACACCGAAATAGGCATCAGATAAAAATTGTTATGCAAAGAAAAGTGTTGGTTGTAAAATAAAAATATAATGGTTAAAATGAATTAAAAATGATGTTAAATTTGCTAAAAAATATTCATCCGAGGTATTAAAATGGCGAAAAGGGTAACATTGTCTGATATTGCAAAAAAACTTAATGTAAGCAATGTGACCGTATCAAAGGCACTTTCTGGTCAAAAAGGCGTTAGTGATGAGATGCGGGAGAAAATAATAAAACTGGCTGATCAACTGGGATACAAACAGCCTTCTGCCAGGAAACGGAACAATAATAAAAGCAAGCACATAGGGATTATAGTTCCCGGCAGGTTTTTTAAAGTACAGAATTCGTTTTATTGGCTTATGTACCAGGAAGTTGCTACCATAGCTGTACAGAAAAAATGCTTTACCATGCTTGAAGTGGTACAGCCCGAAGATGAAGAAAAGCATGAACTGCCAAAGCTAATTCAGGAGAATAAGGTGGACGGCCTTATTTTACTTGGCCGTCCGAAAAATGGCTATATTAGAAAAATTCGCGAGGAGAGTTCCCTGCCAATGGTATGCCTTGATTTTTTTGATGACTTCAGTAACTGCGATTCTGTGATTTCAGACGGTTTCTACGGAACCTATATGCTGACAAATTACCTGTTCAGCATGGGGCACACCGAAATTGGCTATGTTGGAACTTTGCTTTATACCAGCAGTATAACCGATCGCTATCTTGGCTACTGTAAATCCATGATGGAACACGGGCAGGAAATACGTAAAGAGTGGGTTTTGGACGACCGGGACTGGGAAACCGGAGATGTTTTGGCTTTTGAGATCAAGCTTCCCGGGAAAATGCCGACTGCATTTGTATGTAATTGCGATCTCACGGCCAGTATCCTTATTAAACATTTGCAAAAGAATAATTACAGGGTACCCGAAGATATTTCTGTTGTGGGATTTGACAACTTTTTATACCCGGGCTTAAGCGATATTGGTATTACAACCTACGATGTCAATGTAAAGGAAATGGCGAAAAAGAGTATACGTATCCTGCTGGATAGAATAAATAACGTAAATGTTAAACCCGGAGTAAGAATAGTACAGGGTGAGATTGTTTATAAGGAAAGCGTAAGTCCAATACATAAAAACAGGAACTCGTCCAATAACACTTGAAACAGTGAAACAGGGACTTGTCTGTCCAGGGTAGCCCCCCCTGAAAACTACCATCGGACATGTCTTTCTACAGACAGCTCCCTGTCTCATTTACATAGTGCAATAAAATCTTTTGCACTCTCTGTCAGGAATTTATTCCGATGGTAAATGACAGAAAAGCCTCTCTTAAATCGTATCCCCTTAATCTGAAATTGGCTAATTTCTTTACGATCCAAAGAATCCTTTACCAGTAAATAGGGCAGTACAGAAATGCCTAAATTTGCCCTTACAGCCCTTACAATTGCTTGAGTACTTGTACTCTCCCATGCCGGTATAATTTTCAACCCGTGGGTTGTCATTGTACTGTCAAAAATTTCACGTCCGGCGCTTCCTTCTTCTCTCAATATAAAACTTTCATTTTGAAGCTTTGAAATCCCGATGTTTTTTTTATCAGCAAAGGGATGATCATTTCCACAGATCATTACCAATTCATCATCACGAAACTTATGCTCCACAATATAAGGACTTTGAACTACACCCTCTATTAATCCGATATCAATCTGATTGTTTAAAATATATTGTTGAATTTTTTCTGTATTATCTATAATCACCTTAACATCCATCTGAGGATGTATCTGCTTAAACAGGGTTATATAGCCGGGTAATAAATAATTCCCGATGGTAATGCTCGATCCGATACGGATAATTCCCATTGCTTCAAAGTTTTTAATTTCCTTTTCCATATCCTCAAAGAGGCCCACAATATGTGTTGCATATTGAAGAAACTTTTTACCCGCCTCTGTGATGTGAAGTCTTTTTGCAATACGATCAAACAGTTTTATCCCATAGTAATCTTCAAGCTCTGATATTGCAAGACTAACAGAAGGCTGTGCAATATATAACTTTTTTCCTGCTGCAGTAGCGCTGCCTGTTTCACATACAGCAACAAAAATTTTAAGATGCCTTAATGTCATTGGAATCCTCTTATTATAACAGAAATCTTATGAACTATATATTATAATACTATTTTCAATATATTATTTCAAGTTATACAATAACATAAGGGGGTTTAATGATTTGAGGGACAAAAAACGCATTTACAGAAAACTGTTTACTTCTACCTTTTATTTGAGTGCTTTTACCTTTGGGGGAGGATATGTCATTATTCCATTGATGAAAAAGAAATTTGTAGATGATTTACAGTGGATTGAAAAGGACGAAATGCTGAATTTTGCAGCAATTGCTCAATCATCGCCCGGAGCTGTTGCGGTAAATGCAGCAATACTGCTTGGGTACCGTATTGCTGGAATACCGGGTGCTTTGGTAACAATTTTGGGCACAGTTTTACCGCCGTTGCTTATCCTTTCTGTTATTTCCTTTTTTTATGCCGCATTTCGTGACAATGCTGTGGTAAATGCCGTTCTGAAGGGAATGCAGGCAGGTGTTGCTGCAGTAATAGCAGATGTTGTTTTAACCCTTGGAGGTAATGTACTGAAGAAAAAGGACATTGTATCTGTCATTATCATGGCAGGTGCATTTGTTGCTACATTTTTTCTGGAAATTAATGTTGTATATATTATTTTATTGTGTGGATGTATTGGAGCTGTAAAAATTCTAATTCAAATAAAAAAAGCTCAAAAGTGTGGTGATTCTGAAAAATGCTGCTAAAACTATTCTGGAGTTTCTTTCAAATAGGCATGTTCAGCTTTGGCGGCGGAATGGCTTCAATTCCGCTTATACAAAACCAGGTGGTTAATATACATCACTGGCTTACATTAACCGAGTTTACCGATCTCATCACAATTGCAGAAATGACACCCGGACCCATTTCCATCAATTCGGCCACCTTTGTGGGAATAAGAATTGCCGGCATTCCGGGAGCAATTATTGCAACCATCGGATGTGTCCTGCCGTCCTGTGTTATAGTTTCACTGCTGGCATGGGTTTATTTTAAATACAGTGAACTGACCGTTATACAGGGGATACTGTCTGGTTTAAGACCCACTATCGTAGCACTGATTGCATCGGCAGGAATGTCGGTTTTGTCACTGGCGGTTTGGGGCGAAGACGGGTTTTCAATGAATATACAGGCAATCAACCTGGTTTCTGTATTTTTGTTTTCCGTTTCCTTAATCATATTAAGGAAACGGAAACCGAGCCCCATTTTCGTAATGCTAGGTTCAGGCATCATTGGCGGAGCAATTTATCTAATAGTATAGCATGCAACGGGGCAGGGAATTCAGACCGATTCCTCACTTCCCTTGTCCGCGTTGTTATAATATAATAGGAAAAAGATGTATTTGAGAAAGGATTATTAAAATGAATATACAGGATGCGATATTGAGAAGGAAGTCTGTAAGAACATATATAGACCAACCGATTCCTCAGGATATAAGGAAAAAGCTCAGCAATTATATGGATGTAGTGAAAGGTCCATTCAATACACAAATAAGGTTTCAAATTGTTGATATGGACAATGTAAGCCCGGAAATAAAACTGGGAACCTATGGGGTAATAAAAGGAGCAACTACCTATATATGCGCAATTGTAAAAAGGGAAAACCGGATGGAAGAAAACCTGGGGTATGTTTTTGAAAAAATTATATTGTACGCAACATCATTGTGTTTAGGAACCTGTTGGCTTGGAGGCACATTTAAGAAGTCTGGGTTTGGAAAAGCTGTGAATGCAGGGGAAGATGAACAGGTCCCGATAATAACCCCGATTGGATACGAAAAGGAGAAAAAAAGAATTCTTGATTCAATAATGACAACAGTTGCCGGTTCCAGAAACCGTAAGGATTGGAGCGAACTCTTCTTCGAAAAGGACTTTACCAAACCTCTGAAAAAAGAAGAAGCTGGTATATTTAAAGAGTGTTTTGAAATGGTCAGAATTGCTCCTTCAGCTTCGAACAAGCAGCCTTGGAGAATTGTTAAAGATGAGAATAACCTTCATTTCTACTTATGTAGAAACAGGGGATATGGAAAGATGTTTGATTATGACATTCAAAAACTGGATGTAGGAATTGCAATGTGCCATTTTGAATTGATGGTACAAGAAACAGGATTATCAGGAAAATGGAATGATATGAATCCAAATCTGGATTGTGCAAATAATATGGAATATATAATCAGTTATACCGTTTAATAGCTATTTTGTTAGCTATTTCATGCCCTCTTTTTCAGACTCGGATAGAATGGTTCTGGCGGCTTTTAGCGCTATATCAAATATTCTTTTGCAGTCGTTTATTTTTGTGTGATAACCCGACGTATTTGTGGTACGTTGCCGTATAACAAAAACTTCTGCATCATAATTTTCATTACGTTTTATTACTATGTTTTTGGGAGCAGTGATTTTATTCGTATATCTGACCAGCCCGAAGCTGGGCTTTGCGGCAATAACACAGTAAAAATAAGGATAACTTGTACCCTGCACTATGTTTAAATTAATCTGTGCCTGAATTCCATAAAAATCATCGGGCATATTGTCAAAAGTAATTGAAAACCTGCAGTCTGTTGGAACACTTTTTCCCTTTTTATCCTTTGCAAGCATAAGGAAAGGATTAAAATTCTCGCCTTCTTCCTTAACTGTATGGAAATATGCTTCCATCTTTTTGACAATATCTATTTTTATCAGTAAATTTCCCTGCTTCAGTATTCTGCGTATTCCGTTAAACCACAGAGGCAAAATAAGAATAATTATATCGGCTGTGAGGATTGCCCCGGTTTGTCGGTAGGAAGAACTGCCTTTTGTCAGCATATTTATTACTATCAGTGTCAGCAATGCAAACGCAAAGGTTAAAAAGCCACGTGCATTACTGATATCAAGGGGATCCCTGTCCCATTTTGATATTTTTTCATCCAGTTCTTCAATCTGCCCGATTTTGTCCATGTCAACCTTAGTCCATGTGCTGTCTGTTTTAAAAGTACTGAGCCTTACACGACTGTCATAACCGCGAACCAGGGTAAGAACTGTCGCACAAATCAGAAAAAGAGCTCCTGGCCAGACTTCCAGGGTATAAAACTGAAGAACGAAACCCGAAATAAGAAGTACCAAATATAACATTATTCTGTTGGTATAGTTAAGCTTTTTCAATACATGAAAACGGACAATGTCCTGCTGTTCCGGCTCAGGAAAGCCGGGTAAGCGCAGCCGGTTATTCATACAATGCTCCTTTCCTTTATAAGGCCCATTGATTCCCAATTTGAAACAAGTTCTTCATAACCATGCACATTGAAATAGAGGGGGCAGGCTCCCTGGCAAGCTGCAAAATGCCTGCATCCCTTACACTCCAAAGGCGCGGCAACTTTTGCACGAATCAACTTACAACGCCGATTATTCCATACAGACTCAAACCCCTCTTTTAAAAGATTTCCGACGGATTCAGGCCAACTTGAGCAGGGAAGCAGATTCCCTTTCGGATCCACCGAAAGAAGCCCTTCACAAGCACTGCACCCCCTGTTACCAAAACCTTCTGCCAGAGGATTGAACAGGCATATTGGCGTTGGCGAATACCACATAAACTGTATACCGTGTTTTAAAGATTCGGTTTTAAGCCTTTTTACAATGTCTCCAATTTCGCTGTAGCTTACCGTTAAATCGTCATCGTCCCCACGCCCGGCAGGAATTACAAGATTAGCTGAAAACCTTTCTGCTCCAAGACTTTTACAAAAAGCAGGGTAATCTATCAGTTTATCCTTGTTCATTTTGCAAATGGTTATATGCGGGTGTACAAGAACCCCTGCGCTTTTCAATGCTTTAAGCCCGGCTACCGATGCCTGATGTGAACCCGGAACCCCTGTAATTGCATCGTGTTCATAAGCATAGGCCGATTCAATGCTGACCTGGGCTGATGAAAGGCCTGCACGGGCAAGTTCCTTTGCCTTTCGTGGTGTTACAAGGATAGCATTCGTAATCAGGTTGACCCGCATTTTATTCGCCGATGCGTATTTTATCAGCTCAGGAAGATCCCTGTATGTTGTTGGCTCTCCCCCTGTAAATGAAACACTTGGGACTTCGGCTTCGTACCTGATAATATCAAGTATTTTTTTAAAGTCCTCTGTACCAAGCTGCCCCTGAACCTTTTCCGGTGTACAGTCCCCATAGCAAAATCTGCATTTGATGTTACACGTATATGTCAGTGCCACCTCAGACAGTACAGGAAGCTGAATATAGCCAATGCTGAATTCTGTTCTGTGAATGGCTTCTGTTTTATAGTTCTCACATACTTCGTTGTTCCAAAGATGAGAAAAATCTATAAAAAACCTCTCTAATTGAGATTCTGTTCCGGGTGAATCGGCTCTTGCATTGATAAAATCCTGAACAGAGCCTCCATCCAGAATATGTGCGATGACCCGTGCCCCCGACGAGTTCAGCTTAAAAGCTTCATTTGGCATGCGTATCAGAACATTGTCGCGAAGGCGCATATATACATAGGGCTTTATACTTTTTATAAAACCATCAACCCAGGATAGTTTATTCTTTTTCATCGTGCACCTCCGCTGACACAAGCTGAGTGGCAAGCCGAATGACATGCCGAATGACAGGCCGAGTGGCATGCTGAATGGCAAGCCGAGTGACAGGCCGAATGACAGGCGTCATGGCATGCCGAGTGGCAGGCAAAGCGGCCCGAAGAAGAGTCCAGAACCGATTTAAAGGTTATATTATCAGGGTTTGCAGGAATAGATGCTTCATACCGCCTATAGTGTTTTCTGTACCGGCGGTGATGCATATGATTATGATAGAAGTACCAGTGAACCCAATAATATGTGAAATAATCTTCTTCATAAAACTCTTCTTCTTTGAAGAACCACTCTTCTTTGTTTTCAGATTCAGGGATGTCCTCAAGCATACTCTTTGAGATCTTATCCTGGTAAAATTTTCGTGTAGCTTCTATATCACAGTCATAGGTCTTTTTTTGAACATTGTCTGTAAGTACCTGCAATATTCTTTCTATTTCTTTTGAATCCAGCTCGCCATCGGATGCGGCATCGTACATCATGCGCTCATATTCGTTTAATCCCGACAGAAGTTTGTTATCAATTTTGCGAACCCGAAGGGGATCGGAAGATATCTCCTCTAAATATCCCTGATTTATCAGTTTTGATAGAATAACCGAAAGAATTGTTTTATATGGTACCCCCATAAAAAGGGCAGCTTCAAACTCGTCCAGATCTTCAGCAATCAGGCCTTCCTTTCTGAATGAGGCTATCTCAATCTTTGGCGGTTCCCAGTCGGTTCTTGCCCATTGCACCTGTTCCAGAGTCTGATGAGCTTTCACCATTGATCGATGCTTTCTACCCACCGCTATAAAAGTAATTATTAACAAAAGACTTAAAGCAAACAATAAACCTGTTCGGTCTGCAGACTCGCTGTATTGGTTCTGCCATCTGCCGTCAGTATACCCGTTATTATTCCTGGGCGCAGTGTAATCTTCCCTTTTTGTATTATCATCAAAAGAGGCACTGGCACTTGGGATCTGACTAAAAACATCTTCGGAAATGTATTGCTGGATTTTAAACTGATATTCAATGCCCGGATTATCTTTATGAAGCAGGACCTGTACCCTGCTTGTTGATTCTATATTCACAACACGGTAGTCGATAAGGTACTCTTCATTCATCCATTTTTCGGTGGCAAAGCCATTCTTAATGAGATATTTCTCTATTTCTTCCCTCGAGTGAGACTTGTCTTTGTATTCCAAAGGATAATTTATTGTAACCGTATAATGCTCCATTGGTTCGTCCCATTGAACAGGAGCCCAGTTAAATACAACAAGTTTTTTTCCGTCTTCCGAGGTTGTTCTGTTAAGGTATCCTGCTTTCGCCATGTCTGCTATAAACCTGAATTTATATGTAAGGTATTCACCACCAAGGCGCTGATTATTGGCATTAATGATATCGTATTTGTCACCGCCAAGGTGGATTATATCAATTTTGTGGGAGGTATTATCATCGGTTATGACATAGGCATGCTCGGTATCGAAAACGGGGTTGAGCTTGTCAAAACCCTCCATTGTAAAGGCAAGCATTGTTTTACCGGGCACTAAATTATACCGCACTGTATATGAAACAACGGCTTTCCCATCGGTAAACAGGATAACATCTGTTTCAACAAAACCGAGATTTGCAATCTCAGAAGCATAAATATTGGTTGGCTGAAATAATAAAATAAATAATATCAACCAACCTAAAAAACATTTTTTAAATATTCTATCCATATTTCTCCTTACTAATATCGCAGGAATGCGAAATTTTCCGCAGCCCTCAGATAGCTTTTTCAGAGCATAAACAAACTTCTGCAGACAAATATCTGCTAATTAAAAGTATAGAAGTTCTTAATATATATGTCAATTAATAGCATAATGTTATTTGCACTAGCTTATTGTTTATTACTGTCCATTCTTACTATTGCTTCCCATAATCCGTTTAAATATGTAGCTCCCAACGCCCGGTCATATAAACCGTATCCGGGCCGTCCTTTTTCTCCCCAGATCATTCTGCCGTGATCGGGGCGTATGGGCCCTTCAAAGCCGATATCATAAAAGGCTTTCATAATTTCAAACATGTCTAAAGAGCCATCCTCTGTTTTATGGGAAACCTCGTCAAATTTACCAGGCTCGTATATCTTTATATTCCTGACATGCCCAAAATGAACCCTTCCCCTTTCTCCGAAATATCGAATTATTTCAGGCATATTATTTTTTGTGCTTGATCCTAATGAACCGGTACATATGGTTAAGCCATTATATGGGCTATCAACAAGATTAATAAACCTCTTGAGATTTTCCTCAGAAGTAATCAGCCTTGGCAAACCAAATACTGACCATGGCGGATCATCAGGATGAATTGCCATTTTAACATCATATCTTTCTGCAACGGGTATTACTTCTTTTAAGAACACCTCAAGATTTTTCCACACCTTTTCCTCATCCACATCGCTGTATAATTCAAGAAGTCTCTTTATTTCATTTATACGCTCGGGTTCCCAGCCCGACATAACAAAACCACTGGACTGACTGGTCATTTCATCAAACATCTCTGAAGGATTAATATTATTAATAATATCTTCATCATAGGACATGGTATTGGAACCGTCGGGCAGGTCTTTTGCAAGGTCGGTGCGCAGCCAGTCAAAAACAGGCATGAAATTGTAGCACACAAGGTTTATCCCTGCTTCACCCAGGTTTTTAAGGGTCTCTTTATAGTTCTCAATATATCTTTCGGCATCAGGTGTTCCCAGTTTAATATCTTCATGCACATTTACGCTTTCAATACCTTCCAGCGAAAGGCCCTCTTTTTCAATCTCGTCTTTTAATGCAAGAATTCGGTCTAACGGCCATACCTCTCCTGCGGGAATATCGTACAGTGCGGATATTACCCCTGTCACCCCGGGAATTTGACGTATCTGACTTAAAGTTATATTGTCTAATTTACTGCCATACCATCTAAGGGTCATTCTCATGTAAATCTCACCTCTTCAAAATTTGTATATTGCTTGGGTACTTAATCTATATATTACCATTAATATCTGTCATTGAAACCATTTATTTGCTTTCTCCAATTTCAGCTAATGCCTCTTGGTAGGCATCCTTTGTTTTGTTATCGAAGCATACCATAAATACCTGGTCTATACTGCTGTTTTCTTTTAAAAACCCGGCTATCTCTTTAATGGCAATTCCTGCTGCACGTTTCACAGGGAAACGGTAGGCACCGGTACTGATTGACGGAAAGGCAATTGTTTTTATTCGATTCTCCACCGCCAAATTCAAAGAATTTCTGTAGCAGGATGCAAGTAAATGATCTTCGTTGTGTTCACCACCATGCCAGATTGGTCCTACCGTGTGTATCACATATTTTGCAGGCAGCTCATATCCCTTCGTAATCTTCGCTTGTCCGGTTTCGCAGCCGTTTAATCTGCGGCATTCTTCCAAAAGTTCCGGGCCTGCTGCCCTATGTATAGCACCATCCACCCCTCCACCACCAAGTAAAGTTTTGTTAGCCGCATTAACTATTGCATCTGCTTCAATTTTTGTAATGTCACCTGAAATAATTTTAATACGCTCCATTGCATCTCCCTTCCTTTTTAAAGTTTTCTTATACTGACTTTATCTTTCGCACTTAATTCACTGCATAATAGAGGAGCTTTTACATTATGAAGCATTATGTTCCTCGAAACCATATCCTTACTAAAATTTGCATAACAATAACAGCAATTATGTTTACACGTATTATAAGCACCAATGTCTACACTTTTTATACAACCGCATGCTAATCTTTGTCCGGAATCTTTCTTTGCATTAATCCTTTTCCCGGTTATTCTTGATATAAGTTCATCGTCTATACACTTACCATGCTTTATATTGTATTTATCCAGATCAATATTTTCTGAGCATGTTTCAATCTCTATATTGTATTTTGCGGAAATAAGGGAAAAATTATATGCAATTTCATTCATAATATCCGTGCTAAGTGGTAATAAATTTACTCCTTTCAGGTTTCTTTCTGTCTTTTTATATAAGTCAATAAAACTTATTACACATTTCCTGGTATATCCACTCAACCTTTCAGCTAAAGCCTCAAACCATTTTATATGGTAGTCTATGCTAAAATGGTCAGTTAACAGTATCGGGTCATATCTCCATATAACCCTTTCCCTTCCGATCATGTTTGACAGCTCTTTAAAAGTCGCAATCAGATACTTTTTTTCAGGTACATTGGGTTCAATACTTTTATCGTAAGAAGTTAAAGTAAACTGAAAATAAAATTTATATTTGCTTAATTCTGACATTCTGCTTAACACAGGTTGAGGATTTTTAGTCCAAAAAGCAATACAATCCACTACTTCAGGAGATAAGTCTATTTTGCTCACCTGATGTATGTTCATGGGATTTCTCACTAAGAGATAACCTTCTTTTATTCTGTTAAAAAACCACTCAGAATAAAATGCCGGAATATCAGTCCTTCTGCTTGCACTTATAATCATAAGATTACTCTTCCTGTATTGATCTTTACTTTGAAATATTTAATTTTTCCATTAATGCCTGTTGCAGTACTTTGGAAAAATTTATCCTTGCTTTCTCTGCTTCAATATTAAGCCAATAAGGTATTGTACAGTTCTTTTTAACTGCTCTGTTATCTATCCTTTTACGATATTCTGTAAAATCTACATCCACTAATGTAACAATATCATTTCCTCCAAGTTGAAATTTCGCTGAATTTGGTTTAGGCAGTTCCTTACCCTCATCTTCAATATCAATACCCATAAGTCCAATTGCATCACGAGCCATCTCAATTGAATTAACTATACTTGTGCCTTGTGTAGCTATATTGAAATCAGGTATAGATACATAGTAACCATCTTTTTCTTTAGATATTATTACTGGATAGGCTTCTTTCACTAATCTTCCCTCCCATAATTACATCGAACAATAGATAAACCAGACAAAACCAATGGATTCTTTACAACAGCCCATGCTTTTTGATTAATTTTTTTGTCAATCTCTCGTTTATCTCCTTGTGTCCAGTTAAGTCTTTTCTCTTCATCTATTGTTTTCCCCTTGTAATTATATTATACGCATTTTATACGCATCCATTTATGCTTTTACGTATTTAATAGCATATTTTTTGAGGGTTTTTCTTATAGGGGTGTTTCAGCTTTTAGAAAAGGCTGCCTATGTGATTAGGCAGCCCTACATATTAATCCGGAAAATGTTCTATTCAGACTTGTATTCAATGATTCTAAAAGATCTTGCAGAAACCGGTACATTATCTTCATATACACTGCCGTCCTGGTAATCTGACATTTTCTCTGTGATGTCAAAGGAAACAGTCTGATCGGTAGTATTAAACAGGAAATATATTTTTCTGTTATCAAGTACACGTTCTACAACCTCTACACCTCTTATATCAGGAACCAGAACGGGCTGAGACTTAATATCTGCACGCTTTCGAACGTATTCAAGAAAATTCTTCATCTGCTCATCGGGTAAATCTGTTCCCATATAATAGCAATAGCCTTTTCCAAATAAATTTTCAGAAATAACCATCCGTCCTTTTTTATAACCCGAGGCATAGGTTCCTATCGCTTTCGCCTGGCCACCTAACATCTCGCTCCAGATGCCATCGGTACAGGTGTGTTTTTCTTCTAACGAAAGCTCTACCTTTTCTTGATAACCGTCCAGAACGGGCTCTAATTCCTCAACAGTTATGCCCGTCACGTCCTGCATTCCCGCAGGTAAGGGTGTTGTATATCCCACATTATGCTCATTTTTTGCACTGGTTAAAAATGTTGCCAGCAGTACACCGCCATTGCGGACATATTCTGTAAATTTTGCCTGCATATCTTCAGAAAAAACAAATGCTGTTGGCAAAATAACCAGACTGTACTCTGACAAATCTTCGGTATAGGGAATTACATCACTCTGAATTCCGATGCTCTTAAGCAGGTAATATAAGCGCTCGCAATAACGGATATAGTCAAATTCTCTTTTGTTTACAGGCTTTATTTTTAACGCCCACAAAGTATTGTAATCAAAGCAAATTGCTGTTCTATTTTTAAACTTCGATTGGAATACCGGTTCCAGCTGCTTTAACAATGCTGCGGTTTCTTTCATCTCATAGTAGCGTCTCCGGGGCTGCCCGTCCATATCCACAATCGCATAATTAAGCTGTTCTGCTCCTCCGGGGAAGGTTCTGAACTGAAAATGCAGCAGCATCTCGGCGCCATTTGCCATAGCGTGCAGTGTTGCAAGTTTCAGCATTCCGGGATAGGGTTGCAGCCTGCCTGTTCCGCCAAGACTGTGACCTCCGCCTGCCTGGAATTCCAGCACCCAGAACGGTACATCCTTTTTCATATGCCGTCCGAATGCATAAGGGAAGGATGAAATAAAGCTGCCCCTTAAATCGGGATAATAATCAAATGCATAACAGTCCAATGTTTTACAGCCCTTATAGTAATCAATGCTGTTGGTTGCAAGTCCTGTTGTATTTGTAGTAACAGGATAAAAAGTGTGTCTTTTTAAGGCCTCGGCCTGCAGCGTATGATATTCTATCTGACTGTCGCTGGCAAAGCGCTCAAACTCAAGACGCAGTGTAGGGCTCTCCCTCTGTGGCTTTAATGCATCCTCTCCACCAACCTCAATGGTGGTGATGGGTATATCAATCTCATCAAAACTGCTGTACTCCTGGGACCAGAAAGCACCTAAACTCTTTTTATTATATTCCTGTATAGTTCCATACTTTTTCCTCAGATATTCCCGGAATTTTTCTTTGCAAACCGGACAGGCACAGCGTCCGGTGGCCTCCTGGGCAGGCTCGTTGTCAATCTGGAAGCCTATTACATAGGGATTCTTCCCAAAGACCTCTCCCATTTTATCTGCGATTTTTTTCGAATATTGCCGGTATATTTCGTTGTTATAGCAGTAGATTCTCCTTCCTCCAAAGGGCCTGGTGACTCCACGGTTATCTACATACAGAATCTCGGGATGTTTTTTAACAAGCCATATGGGAGGGCATGCTGTTGGAGTACAGATAACCGACTTTACACCATTCTCTCCAAGGTAATTTACCACTTCGATAAGCCAGTCGAAATGATACTCGCCTTCTCTTGGCTCTATGGTACTCCAGGCAAACTCGGCCATCCGTACGGTATTTATGCCCGAATCTATGATCAACTGCAGGTCATGCCTGAGTTCTGCTTCTGTCTTCTGCTCAGGATAATACGCTACACCATAATATATTTCTTTTTTCATATTTTTACCTCTCTGATTATTTACTTCAGTTTTATTTTCGATATATCCGAAATCAACTAATCCTCAATATTTTCACAGGCACTGTACGAATGTTGAAGCACAACATACAGTGCCATTTAATACATATTAAATTACTCCTTGCCGGTAAAATAAATCCTCTCATATTCTTTATGTTCAATCTGCCGATCTACCTTTATTTTTAAAATGGTATCTGCAAGGGACTTTTCATCGGCAGGCAGATTTTCAGGCAGTTTAATGCTTAAAAGACCATCGGTTATATTGTATTCACATGGCACACCGTCAAAGGTTGTCACTGTTTTAACTTCATAGGGCGCAATCGGCAGCTTTTGCCCTGTGAATTTATCTCTGTCGATTATGTGCAGATAAATTGTATCCCCTGAACTGGTTGTTCCATAAACATGATCAACAGGTTCAATTGGACCCCCGCGAGTGTTATAAATGCTTTCACCATAAGTCCTGAGCCAGTCGCCTATCTCTTTGATACGGTTAGCTATCTCAGGTGAAACCTTTCCGTTTCTGTCTGGTCCAATATTAACAAGCCAATTGCCATCACGGCAAACCACATTTACCATCATTCGAATAAGCCAGTCAAAATCAGAAACGGGATCATCGGGCAGCCATCCCCACGAGGTTCCGCTGCAGATACACATACATTTTTCCCAGGGTACCGGCAGTATTTTACCTACAATCTCATGACTTCCCTCATCGCAGTAAAAATCGCCTTCCCAGCCCGAGCGCGGATTGCACAGCATCTTCGGATTATAGCTTTTAGCCATTTTGTTCAGCTTTTCGGGCTCCCAGAACCATGCGCTTGATGTATCGCTTCCTTTATGAGCAAGCCATGCCCCATCATACCAGAGGATATCGATTTTGCCATATTTACTGCACAACTCCTCTACTTGAGCATAACACTGCTTCTTCATTAAAGCTGCATTCTCGGGCAGGCCTTTGGGATCAAAATAGCCCGGAAACCGCCAGTCCATAGGAGAATAATACAGACCAACTCGCAGCTCTGCCTCACGGCATGCCTGTACATATTCGGCAACAAAATCCCGCTTTGAAGCGGTATTATAACTGGTAAAACCCTCGTAGCTGCCGGGGCTGTCCCATAAAGCAAAACCATCATGGTGTTTCGTTACGAAAACCATGTATTTAGCCCCGAAGGATTTTGCCAGATGGGTCCATTCTGTCATTTTGAAATCTTTAGGGTTAAACTCCCATGCTAAAGCCTCATACTCTTCTTTAGGAATCTGTTCATTATATCGGACCCATTCTCCGCGTCCGAGGATGGAATACAAGCCCCAGTGAACAAACATTCCTATTTTCGCATCCCGCCACCACTTCAAGTCTTCAGGAGAAACATTCAGTTCAGGGCAACGGACACCTCCCAGACTTTTCAAATTTATGCTGCTTTTCAGCATAGATTTTAGCTCAGCGCCGGTCATTTCCCGGGGTTTCTTTTTCACCATAACTCCTCCATTCCCAAAATCATTTCTTTAAGATCCTGTCTTGTATTGTATATTACTAATTATTTCGCTCAATTCTGTTCGTACAGCCAGTCCAATGTCTCGAGGCCTTCCCCGTCCAGTCCGGTATCTCTGGTATTTAACATTTCTGAAACAGGAACCAGTCCCAGTAAAACATCGGGTACAGATGCAGGCCGTTACAGCCAAGGAGACTTTGCCCGGCTTTTACGCATTTTTGTATATATGCCGGATTATTAAATCTGAAGGGCTCCAGATTGGCGAGGATATGAACATTCATTATATGGGTGGTTCCCAATGCGCTCAGTTCAAAGCTTCATAACTGGCGCATCGGAATATGCGATCTCCCGTGGAATCTCACCCTCTTCATCAATTCTGTCAATCAGCTCAAGTAAGCCATACAACGCGCCGGTTTCATCACCACCCACCACCAGCGTCAGTCTTGCCGGTATGGTTTCCAGGTACATTCCCTCATAGCCCGGTTTTGTGCTGTGATATATCAAAAGTTCATTTTCTTCCAGCCATGCAATAAAGGAATCCTGCTCAGCAATTCCCACATAAATCTTTTCGCCCTCTATGTTTCGGTATTCTGCGAAGTTTTCAGGAAGGGTTTCCTGATATAGCTCGTATCCATTTTGCACCAGTGTCTGCCTGATACGTTTCAGGCCAAACAGTATTCTTTTTTTATGGTTTTCACCTGTCCGCGACAACAGGATGGTTACTTTTTTATTCACACTCTAAAATCCCCTTTTATGTTGCTCCAGTTTTTCTCTGCATAATCCAGAAGTTTCCTGGCATCGGCCATGGGCATGGGATTAAAATAAAAATAAAGACAATCCGAACCGTATCGCTTAACCAGACGTTCGCAATTTGCGATCCAGTCGTCAACAGTTCCCGAATAAACCTTTATCCACAGCGATTTTCCGGCTGCTCTTGCTTTATCGTAAATTTCATACCAATCCTCAAGTGTGCCATCGGGACCATGATCACCACTTGTCCACTGAAGTGCGTCGATCTCTTCAATTTCCATCAATGCGTCAACATGCTTAATCGCATCAGGCCCATCCAGGTGATAAAGAACATTGTCCAGCTTTCTTGCCTGCTGACGTAATGAATCCTGAACAAAATCGCGGAATTGCTGCGGAGACATGAGTGCAGAGAAATCGCACTGCAGCTTTGCAGTTTTTCCGGGACCCCATATGGAAAAAACGGTAAATGCCGACGAGTTATCAGGCATTTTAATTATGTCGTAAAAGCTGTCATAGTAATTGAAATAAACATCATTGACCTGCCTGATTCTCTCTTCAATGATTTCGGGCTCATCAATCAGGTCAAAAATCATATTCTGAGCACCCCTCATTGATACCAGGACATCTAAATTCTCCATAAGATCGGGAATGGTCATAACAAAATCACCACGGGCAAGTTCTGCACATTTCTTCACTACTTCTATATGTTTTTTATACCATTTATTGTCGGGGTTAAACTCAAAAGCCGGTATATCTGCCCAGTCCTCAACAAATTCGTTAAACCATACCGTGCGCTCCTGCCATGTTATTTCACATCCCAGATAAGCTGCAATGGAGCCCGGTCCGAAATCCACACTCAGATTTGGAAAGGATTCCCCAAGGATTTCGGTATTCTGGCACCAGTTGCGGAACCGGCCTACAATTTTTCGGCATTTGTCCATTTTTCTTCGGGAGAGCTCCATTCATACTCTTCGGGAAGCGGGACTGGATCGTCTTTTTTAGCCATAACAATCATTAATGGCCTTCCCTCGTTTTTGCGTCTCCACCAGTTTATGAACTTTTGCTGTGTTTGAGGCCAATTTGCTTTATTAATCATTTTAAGGCTCCTTTCTTTTAACCACCTTTTCTATCACATAGAATATACGGCGAGAACAGCTCTTCGGTTATTTACTTTTGCGTGAATGCAAAATGATCTCACATTCGCTGTAATCACGTACAGGCTTCATCTTTCCGTCTGTCACGCTGGCTTGTACCTTTGCATCACCTTTTTTCCAAGACAGTGCTGTATATAAATATTCGCCCTGCTCATAAGAATAACCGTTGCCAGAGTCTTCATAAATCTTTCCGCGGGCGGTATCTTCAGCATATATATGAAGCTTTACAGACGCAGATTTGAGCTGAGCAGTATTGGTCAACGCCTCTGTCATTGGGATGATACTTCCTTCCCTGATGAAAAGGGGAATACGGTCAATGGGTGCATCGGCCTCAATCCACTGCCCACCTTCATAAAACTCATCGGTCCAAAAATCATACCAGTTAGCTCCCGCAGGCAGGTAGACGCGTCTCTTTTTCTCCTTATTAACAGGTTTTGAATCCTTAACATAATACATTGGCTCTGTTACAGGACATACCAGTATGGAGTCGCCAAACAGGTACTCATCATTAATCTCACAGGCTACCTCATCATGGGCAAAATCGAAAGCCAGCATCCTCATAATGGTTGCATCATCATGCCATACTGCACCGGCACAGGAATAAATATAAGGCAGTAGTCTGTATCGCAGCTGGTTCATTGCTATCAGCGCATCATAAAACATATCGCCAGGTTCTCCAAAATTCCAGATCTCTCTTCGGACATCGGTTCCGTGGCTTCTGAATATGGGAAGAAAAGTGCCCATCTGGAACCACCTGGTAAACAGTTCACGATACCCTAAGTCATCTGTACCTTTTTCATAATCGCCATTCCAGAACCACTGTTTTCCACGTTTTACGAAGAATGCGCCTATATCCAGAGTCCAGTATGGAAGCCCTGTGACACAGAAATTAAGGCCTGCGGCAATCTGTTTTTTAAAAACCTGCCAGGTTGCGCTGATATCTCCCGACCAGGCAATTACACCATACCGCTGGGCACCGGTATAAACGCTGCGGGTAAGATTAACAACACGTTTGGGGGAATCTGTCTGACGCTGCCCTTCATACATGGTACGGGCATGAACCAGACCATATGAATTGCACTTCTCAACAGGTATGTAATTTGAAGCCTCTGTGACAAACTCATGATACATCGCACTTGCTTCGGGCTCAGCCATATGGCTCCATTCAGGAGTAAAAGGTTCACTGGAATCACACCACCAGGCGTCAATACCTTTGTCAAAGAGCCCTTCCTTCGCCTGTTTCCAGTAAAGCTCACGCGCCTCTTGCCGGAAGGCATCATAAATATTACTTGCTGGCAAAAGGAGTCCTTTTTCAAAGAATTCATTGTAATTATCGCTTGCTTCATTCATGTTGGGCCAGACCGATATCATTAGATGTGCGTTTTGCCCGTGCAGTTCATCCATCATCTCTTCAGGTGATGGGAATCTTTCAGGATCAAAGGTTTTCTGTCCCCAAAGGTTACCCTTCCAGGAACACCAGTCCAGTACAATGCAATCCAGCCCAATATTTCTTTCCCGGTATTCCTTTACAATATCCAGAAGCTCCTTTTGTGACTCGTAACGTTCCTGGGACTGGATAAATCCAAATACCCATAAAGGCAGCATAACGGCTTTGCCCGTTAAAAACCTGTAGCCTTTGATAATAGAATCAAAATCCTCTCCTGCAATGAAATAATAATCCATTTGAATATCTGCTTCGGTATATAGATATGAACCGTAGTGGGTATCGTTAAATATGGCTGTACTTCCTGTTGCCAGCAGGATTCCATAGCCTTTGGTTGAAACCAGCATTGGAATCGCAATTTTCATATTTGCCTGATGAATATACTGGGTGGTTCCACGCAGATTCAGAACCCCTTCCTGTGCCTGACCCAGGCCGTACAGTTTTTCATCCTGTTGCCAGTTCAAATAAAGTCTGGTGCGATACAATTTTCTGTCAAATACTCTGGTTGCTTCTTTTATTCTTTTCTTTAATCCATCCGGCGTTTCAATTTCTTCAATCACGGTATTTTCATCAATAACAGTCTTGTACGAATCAAATTCTTCTAAAGTCCTGCTCTCCTGCTCCCTCTCAGCCAGCAGCAGTTTTCCGTCCCTGTTGTAATACTGTATTGAGCCTGTTTTTTTGTTTACAGAAAGCCTCAGGCAGGCAGTCTCAAGTTCAATTGAATCTTCCTTTTCCTTATAATCCCACACTGTATGATTATCGTGTGGCAGAATACCAATCCCGCAAGTCTCCTCAAAAGTACCCTCCCGGGTAAAGGATACCCGTATAATGGAATCACTTTGGGGCGACAGGCGCAATAGTCCGTATTCACTCCTTAAGTAAAGGCCGTCAGATTTATTAATAACTTCTGTAACAGCGTAGGATTCTCTAATACTAACTTCAAGCATTTCAAACGCTCCTTTCCTGCTCTGCACGATCTACTTACGTTAAGACCACTGCTTGCTTCATTAAATAGTTCTTGGTAAACAGATCAAGCTTTACATACATATCTTCCAGGATCACCCTGGTGTTTAACTAGTGTGGATAGGTTCAAACTTATATGCACATAGGCCTGAACCAATGATATCATTGATATGGCTTCTATCGGATTCAAAAGGATGAGCATTCAGGAGCAGACCAATGGACGGGAATTATTCCAGCACCCGGATTTCGCCAGGACTGCATATAAGTGAATTTAGTATCGGTTTAATAAACTGCACAAAAAACGTTCACCAACTCTGCCCTATAAACTCACCCTATGTTCCAGGCTCTGCCAGGGTTATGGGCATCATCTCATAAACATTCTTGGGACCACCAAAGGAGAATATCAGAGGCTCCGGTAGACTGGCAGAAACCAAATCGGCAAGAGGCCCCATAAAGGTAATAAACAATAACCTTGGATCATCCTTATGCATTTCAGATAACTATAGAATTTTCATGATCTTATACTAACAAATTAATAAAATAAGTCAATGAAGATTAAATATTTAAGTTTAATTTAATTTAATTTAATTTAACTTTTTATAATTATTTCAATAAAAGAGCCTGATAAAAATAACCGGAGCGTCCTCCGGTTAACTACGGTACCTGTTATTGTTCCTCGAGCTTTTTGTTGATAAATTCCAGGCGCTTCTCCAGTACAGATTTTTGGTTCCGGAGCAATTCTTTCTGTATTTTTGGACCTGTCTCACCAATTGCAAAACATCTGCCAAATCTCTTTACAAAACCGCGTCTGCATGCAAGTCCCGGTCCTAATCCAATGCCAAATCCGGCTCCATACCTGGCTGTATTGACGCCTGTGCAAAGCCCCGAACCTCTTCCGGTCATTGGCCCTGTACCCGTTGGGCCGGTTCCATCTCTTCCGGGCATGCTTTTCACCTCCTTATGTTTTTTGACATATGTCAATTACATCTATAATTATATATTATTTCTGACATATGTCAATAACTATTGAAAAAATGCCACCAGTTTAAGAAGATTTCACTTCTCAACTGATGGCAACACCGCTAACATGTTATATCTGCAGCATTTCTTATTGCAACATTGCTAAGGCATAACAGATATTAATATTGTTCATATTAAGAATGATACTTTAATAATCCTTCACCTTTTGCAAGCCCGGCACTAACTCCGACGTATTTTCCATCCCATTTTGTCCTACACGGTTTATTAACCTGCCTTAAATTTATTGCCAATATTCTTCAATAAGTTCTCTGATTATTTTTACTGCCTTACGGGGCTTTTCGATATTCCCTCCCAATGAATAAACATCTCTTTGTGTTATCTCAAGGTGACATCCCCTTGCTGCCTTAAGTGTGTTTAAAATATGCTCCCGCCAGGCCTCTTCGTCCAGTTCCTTTCCAACACCAATAAAGTTCGGGGAAGGTTTGCGGTGATAAATCACTTTGCTGCCCTTAAGTTTTTCTCCCATAACCTCTTCATTACACCAGGGCGATATTGAGATCTTGCGCAGGTTTTCACATTTACTCAGGCAGTTATCCCAGATTGGATCAACGGGTTCGCAACATCCATAGGAAAATAGACCGAATAAATCAGATATTCTTTTATAGTAGGGAAAAATAAATTCCTCATACATTTCGGGGGATATCCCGACTGTTTCCTGAGAATCCATGAAGCCCCACAAATCCTTCGTTGTAAGTTTTCCACCCGGCGGTATCTCGTGAGGGAGTTCACTGGTAAAACAGAATGTCCCCTGACCGCACAACTCGTAGGATGCTGTAGGGAGCAGCAGCCCCTCTGTTTCCAGCCACTTGAAATATTCAGTGTAATCGTCTGAAATACGCTTCATAAAAGCATGGAACGTGTCTGGATAGTCATACATGGAAAAGAGCATATTTTCCATGCCCATCATGTGAACAACTTCCTGGGTTGGAACGGCACCCAGACAACTGTTGGTTATTTTAACAGGCAGGATGTCCCCAAAAATATCCTCAAGAAACTCTTTCCATGCTAAGGTTTTCTCTCTGTCTACCCCGTATTTTGAAGGCCCAAGCTTTGGAAAATCTTCTTCAAGGTCATTTATAATATACTTAAACCTATGCCCCACTGATTCTCCTTTGGAATCTATTGCATACTCTTTCTCTATCGCAACGCCAAACAATTGAAACCATGTATCCCACTTAATTGAGTAGTAAGGAGGAACGATCCTGTCATCATCAATTCTCTCGTAATTGATAAAATTGCGGTACAGTTCCAGTTCAATAGCACGCCCTGTCTCGGTTTGGCATTTTAGTTCCGGGATAATGTCCTTTTCAAAAGTCCATATTTCTATATGGATCATTGGTTTTTCGCCCTTACATTCATTATGTCTGTACCATTGCTCCATGCGTTCCTTCATTATGGGCAACTGTGAGTACTCTAACTGTTTTCTTGCCAATTCTCTAAGTATTTTGCGTTCGTCAGATGTAACATAAAAGTTATACATATCGAAAAACCTCCCTAAACATTCAATAAGAACAATATTTTTTATTGTTATCTGACTGTCAATGAAGAGATTTCACATACCAGGCCTCCATTTGATGTGTGGGATAAGAAAGTATTCAAAAATTAAGATGTTGATTTATGCAGATGAAAGAGCTTTCAATCCCTTAACTAACTTGAATATACCATATAAAACATTACCAACAAATGCACATTATAACTTATGAGATGGATTATATTCCGGAATTGTTGTTGATATTCTTTTTCTCAAAGAATATAATAAAATTATGAAACCATTTGTAGCACACACCTTTAAGAACCAGAAGATGCTTGTCCTGCCAGAAAAAATAATAGAGGATTTTTCTTCCCATCCCCTTGTAAAGAACCTATTTATAACAGACATAGGTTTTTTTCCGCATGCTAAATATCATTATATTGAAAGGAAAGAGGGCAGCAAACAAAATATATTAATATACTGCACCAAAGGTGAGGGTTTCGTTATTATAAACGGAAAGAAAACAAGAATTTGCAGAAATACTCTTCTGATAATACCTAAAAATTTACCGCACATTTACGGCTCTAATGACGAAAATCCATGGGACATTTATTGGGCACATTTCAAAGGAGAGTTAGATTCACATTTTATCCAAAACAGTAATACCATTACCCTGATAGATGTGCCTATATCAAGTTTACCTGTTCTTACCCATCTCTTTGATGATATTTTTGATGCATTATCAAGAGGTTCGGTTGTAAACAACATCATATATGCCAGTTACAGCTTTAGCTATTTTATGGCAACGGCATTATTTATACCATACAATAAATACGACTTTAAGGACAAGAAAACCATGTATGTTGAAAACAGTATTGAATTTATGAAAAAAAATATTGATAAGAAATTGACCCTTTACGACTTAACAAGCTACAACGGCCTTTCAAAAACTCAGCTTACCGATATATTTAATGAACGAACCGGATATTCTCCAATTGATTTTTTCATACGGTTAAAAATACAAAAGGCATGTTTCTATCTTGATTTTACCGACATGGCTGTTTCAGAAATAGCTGAAAAAATTGGATATAATGATCAATATTATTTTTCCAGATTATTTAAAAAGGTAATGGGGAAATCTCCGTCTGCTTACCGGAGGATTAAGAAAGGTTAATTCTTTTTACCGAATCTCTGATTATTATCTTTCCTTTAACCGGTATTCTTCCGTAGGATTTGTTATTATTGATTTTATTAATAATCATATTAACGGCCAGGGCAGTCATCTCGGTAACATTTACCTGAACTGTGGTCAAATTAGGCTTGGTAAGCGTAGCATAAATATCGTTGTCAAATCCAACTATGGATATATCTTCGGGAATTCTATAACCTGACTGCTTTAGTTTGATTACAAAATTATAAGCTACCTTATCACAGTTACATACAAAAGCAGTAGGCATTGTTTCCGGAAGTTCAATATCAATTAATGTTCCGTCTTCAAGCCGATCGTTTATAACATAATCAGGATTCGGTGTTATTCTGTGTTCCAAAAGAGATTTCAAATAGCCCAAATATCTGTCCTGAATGCTGCTTGTTGCATAGATATTTCCAATATATGCAATCTCCCTGTGACCGCTATTAATAAGATAATTCGTTAATTCATAGGCAGCATAAAAGTTATCGGATATTACCGAATCAATCTCATTATGCTTGTCATAGAAGTCCAGAAAAACTACGGGTATATCAATGCCCGTAAGGAGCTCAACATATTCAGAGCTTACCTGGCCCAATATGATTAAGCCATCTGCCTTGCGTTCGTAATAGCTCCTCGGAAGCTGAAGCTCTGCCTCATCCTTCGCAGACAGGATATGCAATATGGCGGAATAGCCTTTTTTGTCGAGCTCCTTAGATATCATCTTATAGAAGGACATGTAAAATGAATCGGTGCCCGTAAACTTTTCATGCGACACAACACCTATGTTATAGGTAATCCCGAGTTTTACAGACTTCGCACTGGTGTTATATCTGTAGCCCATTTCCTTGGCTGTTTTTTTTATTTTTAACCTAAGTTCCTCTCCAACACCATCTTTGTCATTTAAAGCTTTAGATACGGTAACTTTACTCACACCTAACCTGTCTGCAATATCCTGCATTGTAACATTCCTGCTCATGTTTTCACTCCAGTACTGTCTAGCCTTGATAGGTACACCTGCTATTTTACCGTTTATTTTGTTATGTTCAATTATTTTTTAAGAGTGGAGGTGCATTTGGTTAATGACAATCAGTTTTTCAGTCAATGTCTGACATGTCTGTATCTATATTCTTGAATAAAAGTCAGCTACAACCTTCTCTGCCGGTTTTCCAAACACCCCATAGGATCTGTCACTGGCTGCTGCTTTTTCATCGTATAAAAAGGTATGCCACTCCCACAATGCAAAACCTCTTACCCATTCGGCCTCTTTGACTTTGCTGAACATTTCCTTGAAGAAACGTTCCTGTTCTTCCACGTTAGCCTCTCCATCATGCTTCCAGTTATTAGGGTTCATGGAAGACCCGGTTCTGCTGGGACATCCTGCTTCAGCAAAGAAAAAGGGTTTATTGTACTGTTTTACTACCTTTTCTATTCTTTTAAGCTGTGCCTCCCAATCGTTTATCGGATAGTATCCGCTGGAAGATATAACATCAACCGCATCCCACCATTTAACACGATCTTCCTGATACTTGTCGGTGTTATATGTAATAAGTCCGCTGTATACCTCTCTTACAGCTGAAATAAGCCCTCTCCACTCTTTTTCACGTCTCTCACTCATGACCATTTCACAGCCTACTATAAGCATTTCACAGCCTGTTTTTTCAGCAATTTGTGCATAGTGCAGCTGATACCCGGTATAGCTTTTAAACCAGTCACCCCATTTGGGCTCGCAGGGTACATCATTGTCAATAAAGTTGATAAACGCTCTCCAGGTACCATCCCTTACATTGACCATTGGTTTAAGTATTACCTTTAAGCCAAGTCCACGGGCATATTCTATCATACCTGTAAGCTCGTCGTCAGTAACCATATGTTCACCATTATAGTCGATTTCAACAGATTGTGCAGTATCCTGCAGAGCAGGCACAGCTATTACAACATGGCTGATATTTGTTCTTTCTTTAAGTGTTCTTAGCGATTCTCTTGCCTCGGGCTTGAGAAAATCGCCCCGTTTACTGTCATATCCGTATGAAAAACCTTTAATATATTCCATAGTACTCCTCTCCCCTGATACAATTTCATATTTATAATGTAAGGTGTCCTTACCTTGATATACGGTGTATTGGCAAAATACTTCTGTTGCTGTAAAAGCAGCAATCAATCTGAGCTTTTACTTTTCTTTTACTAAATGGATGAGTTTACCCTTAAAATCTCCATGTATGCCGATAATGTTTAACCCTGCGTGCATCAGCGCACTTCCGGTGTACGCCTGGTTTGTTTCAGTATTCCTGTAGACAGCATTTTCATCAAGACCCTTCAAATATATTCTCCTGCTGCGGTAATTGGGTCTTTGCAATACCTGTATATAGGTAACCAGAACTTCAGCCTTATCTTTGGAAACCACTGCCCAACAGTCATATTGATGATTTTCTGTGTAGTTGGCTATTCTGTAATAATCCCCTGTTCTAATCAGGTCATTATACTTATGGTACATTTTAATCTGACCCGGAATCATTTTTCTGTCTTCTTCAGAGATCCTGGTAATATCCAGCTCATATCCAAATGTACCTGCCAAAGCTATAAACCCTCTTGTTTCAAATGGAGTAGTTCTTCCTACGATATGGTTCGGACAGTCGCTTACATGAGCACCTATTGCTGACAGGGGATAAACAATTGCTGTACCATGCTGTATGACAAGGCGCTCAATAGCATCGGTATTGTCGGAACACCAGATTTGCGGGCTATAGTACAGCATTCCGGGATCAAACCTTGCTCCGCCTCCCGAACAGCTTTCAAGGAGAACATGCGGAAATTCTTTTGTAATTCGATCCAGCAGCTTATAAACCGCCAAAACATATCGATGCTGAATTTCTCCCTGTTTTTCTTTTGGCAGGAAACTACTTCCCAAATCACTCAACTGACGATTCATATCCCATTTGACATACGTAATATTTGCACCCGAAAGAATATCTTTAAGCCTCGAATATACATACTCTACAACTTCATCATTTGTAAGGTCCAATACGTATTGATTTCTGCAAAGCACAGGTGTACGATTGGGTACATGAATACACCAGTCGGGATGAGCGCGATATAGATCTGAATCCGGCGATATCATTTCGGGCTCAAACCAGATACCAAACTCAAGTCCCAGTTTGTTCACTTCATCAACCAGGTATTTTAACCCGCCTTTAATTTTTTCCTCATTAACATACCAGTCTCCCAAAGAGCAATTATCACTGTTTCGTTTACCAAACCATCCGTCATCCATAACAAGCATTTCAATCCCTAACTTTGAGGCTTCTTTAGCTATGGACAACAGTTTTTCAGTGTTAAAATCAAAATATGTGGCTTCCCAGCTGTTAATCAGAACAGGCCTTTTTCTGTCTTTGTACTTACCGCGTATCAGGTGATTTCTGTATAGGTCATGGAATGTTCTTGTCATCTTGCCAATACCCTTATCAGAATAGACCATAACCACTTCGGGGGCAGTGAATTCTTCACCCGGCGCCAGCGTCCATTCAAAATTGGTTGGGTGAATACCCATTACAACACGAGTGGTATCAAACTGCCCGCCTTCAACAACGGCTGTAAAATTACCTGAATATACAAGATTAAATCCATATACATTACCATAATCATCATTGGCATCTTTATCCATCAAAGCAATAAATGGGTTGCTTTGATGGCTTGATTCCCCTCTTATTGAGTTAATCGATCTTTTATCCAGGCCCACAGGCATTCTTTGAACTCTTCTTTCCCTTGCCCATGAACCGTGAAGTGAAATTATGTCATAATCAATTCCGTCAAAGTCCACACATGCTGACAATACCTTTTCAAGTTTAATGACCTTGTCAGAATTGTTTTTTACTCTTACACTTCTTGTAATTACGTCAAGGTTTTCAAAAGCAGTATAAACCAATGTTACTTCAAGGTTCAGCACTTTATCACAGCAGGTTATTTCAAGGGTAGTGCATAAATCCTTATCTCCGAATGTTGCCGGTAAACCCTCCAATTGAGGCTTTCCTCTGTAAATAATATGAGAGCAATAGTTAATTCCGCATACCGAATGCCCATTACTATCCCTTATTACCAGGCACGACTCTCTGAAATCGCCCAGACCATGGGTAGAATATTCGGTTGGAAAAGAATCATAGAAGGACATTCTGTCCCTGTTATTTTTTGAAGGAACAAAGGGAGGCTCATTAAGCCGTAAAAGAGAGCTGATATCCAAGGGTTCGTCAGGAATTCTCTTTCCGAAATATACATGCCCTAAAAACTTCTCTTCGTCAACGATACCTATTATGTAAGATGTGTCCTTAGCATCCAGTTTAAAAAATTTTTTTTCTTCAAAAAACTTAATTCCCATAAAAGATCACCTTTTACCCTGCATATTCCCGACTCATTACTGCTCTTTGGCAATAGAACTAATTTTTAATTAAGACTAATTTATGTCATAGTAAGAATAGAATTTTGTTACTTTACCGGTTAGCTAACAATTAGAATTATATCCCACCGCTTTTGGTTAGTCAATGGGATATAATCTGATGTCGTCAGAATTCTTATTTTAAATATCCGTAATCTTATGAATTGTAGTAAAAAACAAGGCTAACACGCAATTCGTGAAAACCCATTAATATACGCTTTCGTTTCATTTTTTATTTACTCGCATCAACTGTCTTATATAGAGTTGTTTACCTATTGAAAAGGCGATATCACCTAAGCCACCTGACATGCGGATTTAGTTCAAAGCTAAACTTTATTAAAACAGAAAGGTCATGAGTATTCTTTTTAGGAATATACACATAATTTAAACGCTGCATCATTTTCATTACAGCAATTAATTTCCCATTTAACATCGAAGCTCCCGAAACCCTCTGTAATTGTTGCTTGATTACCTTGTATTGTGACTGTTATAATTATACAAAAATATACTATGGAGGACACTATGCGTTATCACAATCCCATTATACCTGGTTTTTATCCCGATCCCAGCATTTGCAAAAAAGGGGATGATTATTATCTGGTAACCAGCTCCTTTGAGTTTTTCCCCGGTGTACCCATTTTCCACTCGAAGGATTTGGTGAACTGGAAGCAAATTGGTCATTGTTTAACCCGGAAAAGCCAGTTGGATTTGGACAAAGTTCCTTGCTCTAAGGGTATTTATGCTCCAACAATCCGTTATAATCCTCATGACGACCTGTTTTATATGGTTACCACCAACGTCGGTAAGGGCGGTAATTTTTATGTAACTGCTAAAGACCCCGCTGGCGAATGGTCAGATCCAATATGGGTAGAACAGGGTGGTATTGACCCATCATTTTTCTTTGACGACGACGGCAATGCTCACTTCATCTCCAATGCCAGAGACAGAGGCGTACACGCTGCAGGATTCCTTTGTGCACCTATTGATCTGAAAACAGGTAAATTTCTAAGACCTGCCACTCCTCTTTGGGGCGGTATTGGTGAAAATGCGCCTGAAGCTCCCCATATCTATAAAATTGGCGACTGGTACTATCAGATGATTGCAGAAGGCGGCACCGAGTTAGGCCATATGGTGACAATCGCCAGAAGCCGGGAGCTTTATGGGAAATATGAGTCTTGTCCTTATAACCCCATCCTCACCCACAGAAATCGAAAGGGTGATATTATACAAGCAACCGGACATGCAGATTTGATTGAGGACAATGACGGAAACTGGTGGGCGGTTTTTTTGGGGTACCGACAGACACATCAGTATTTCCACCACTTAGGCCGTGAGACTTTCCTTGCTCCGGTTACCTGGCGTGATGGTTGGCCCATTATTAATAATGGCGAACCAATCCGCTTAGTCATGGATGGTCCCGGCTCTGCTGTTCAGACGCTGAACACAAATTATGAAACAGACTTTACCACAGGAATTGGATTGGACTGGGTTTATCTGCGTAATCCGCAAGACGGCGCCTGTGAAGCAGGACCTGAAGGCCTGATTCTCAGGGGCAATGCTTATACTTTATCTGATACGGCTAATCCGGCTTTTCTTGGTATCAGGCAGCGTGATTTTTCCAATCAGGTAGAGGTAGATTTAACATTTTCTCCTGTAATGAATTATGAGGAGGCTGGATTTAGCATCTACTATAAGAATGATGCTCATCTGGATATCTATGTAAGCAGAATAAATCATGAAAATTTCCTTTTCTTCCGCAAGGTTGTCGGAGAGATTCATCATGAAGCAGCACGGATACCTCTTTCCAGCGATAAGTTAACAATTCGCGTTAACGCTGATAAGCTTGAATATAAAGTATACGCAATAGTTAACCAAGCAGAAATCTATTTAGGTAAGGCGTTGACCCGCTATGTCTCCACAGAGGCGCATGAATTAGGTTTCACCGGTGTCTTCTATGCTTTGTATGCAACCGGAAATGGCAGAAGCTGCGAAACCGAAGCTCTGTTCACCCGATTCTCATATCAAGGCTTTGACAGAGACGATACCTGCCTGTAAATACGAAACACATTAAGTAAAAGCCTCAATGACTCCCCGTCCATATGATTAGGGAGTGTTGAGGCTTTTGATCTATGCAAATTTTGTCTGGCATTGGTATAAAAGCCGGCCTTCAATAGCCATAGCTTCCTGTAAATAAAACGTCTATTTGATAGAATTAACTCAGATAATACACCTCGGTATCGTTAGTAAACACATCTGAATGAGAGCTCAATAATTTAGCAGGCTGAGTAATCAGGCTGATACCCATGGCAAAAATTAATCCAATTACACAAAAGTAAATATTTATAGCCCAAAGTAGTGATACTATTTATGGGAAAAATAACGGGAGGTAGGAAAATGGATTATATGAAATTGTTTACTCCTTTTAAAATTGGCAAAATGGAAGTGAAAAACAGAATAGTAATGTCTCCCATGGGGCTCAACGCTGCTCATCCCGATGGAAGAATTGATGATGATGAAATACATTATTTCGAAGAGCGAGCCCGTGGTGGTGCGGGGCTTATTATTATGGGCTGCCAGTTTCTGACCGAAGAGCTTGCACAAGGTTCTCTTGAAGGCTACCTTGATAAAACACATGTTATCCCACAGCTGACAAATCTTTGCGAAGCAGTTCAAAAGTATGGCACTAAAATTTCTGCCCAGTTAAGTTGCGGGACCGGCAAAAACGCATTTAGCAATATGTTGAATGATGTCCCGGTATCAGCTTCTCCCATACCGTCAATGTTTAATCCTGATTTGCTATGTCGTGCCTTAACAGTTGAAGAAATAAAGGGTATTATGAAACAGTTTCATTTCTCTGCAAAATTACTGAAGAATGCCGGGTTCGATGCTATCGAAGTTCACGCACATGCCGGATATTTAGTGGATCAATTCATGTCTGCAGTGTGGAATAAAAGGACTGATGAATATGGAGGCACTCCGAAAAAGAGAATGAGATTTGCTATTGAGATAGTTCAGTCGATAAGGGATGCAGTGGGGCCTGACTTCCCCATTTTATTCAGGATTGCCTGCAAGCATCATTTTGAAGGTGGACGTACTATTGAAGAAACACTTCCAATGCTGAAAATGCTTGAGGATGCCGGAGTCGATGCCCTTGATATAGACAGTGGAAGCTATGAAAACATTGAATACATTTTTCCTCCTGCATACCTGGGAGATGCATGTATGGAAGATGTGTGCGAGCCGGTAAGGAAAGCAGTAAGTATTCCGATACTGAATTCAGGTAACCATACACCCGAAACAGCGGTCAGGCTTATAGAATCAGGAAACGCTGATTTTGTAATGTTTGGGCGGCCGCTTATAGCAGATCCTGAAATTCCTAAAAAATTACTAAAAGGAAAAAGGAAGGAAGTACGTCCATGTATACGTTGCAATGATGACTGCATAGGAAGAATAATTACCCGGCTCACTAAGATAAGTTGTTCTGTAAACCCAATAGCAGGTTTTGAAGGACGTATAAATGACAATAAGGCCGAAGAAAGCAAAAAAGTGGTTGTAATCGGTGGAGGCCCCGGGGGGATGGAGGCAGCCCGAAGCGCAGCTATGGCAGGGCACAGTGTAATACTGTTTGAAAAGGATAATTCTCTGGGTGGCCAGCTAAAAAGCGCTGCAACTCCTGATTTTAAGTCGCAGCTGCGTGAGCTGGTTGAATGGTATAAACATCAGATGATAATTCATAATATAGATGTGCGGCTAAACACAGAAGTAACCGAAGATCTGCCTGAACTTGCTGAAGCTGATGCAATCATAGTTGCAACCGGTGCTACGCCTCTGATGCCCGAAATTAAAGGAATAGAAAATGCTATTGACATAATATCTGCTCATACAAATCCAGAGAAGCTGAAAGGTAAAAGAATAATCTATTGTGGAGGAGGGCTGTCTGCCTGTGACAGTGCCCTTGAAACCGCAATGAAGGGAAAGAAGGCAGTTATCGTAGAGATGCTGGATGAGGTTGCTGTTGATGATCACTTTATTAATAAGGCAGCTCTTATTCCAATGCTGGAGCAATATGGTGTTGAAATTTATACCGGTCATAAAGTAACTGAAATAGCATCTAATGGCGTGAAAGCTTTAGCAAAAGACGGAAAGGAAGTATTTATTGAAGGGGATACCACCGTTGCAGCGCTTGGAATGAAGCCGAATAATGCAATTGCTGAAAAAATAGCTTCAAAATATCATATAAAAACACGTGTAATCGGCGACTGCAAAAAGGTTGGAAAAGTGGGTAACGCGATTCGTGAAGGCTTCTATGCAGGCCGTTATATAGAGTAATTATTTATAATATAGCCATACCCATTTTACACATGGGTATGGCTCCCTCCTCAATTACACAACACACGGGAGTGAACATTTATCCGTGTAAATGGAATAATCCACTTTTAAATTGTTAATACTTATGATGTAACATAAACCGGGCTCCGCTGGGGAGCGACCCAACACTTGCTGCGACTTAAACGGCGAATCGACGAGTCTCTGGATTCGCCGGTTTCTATACCCTCTCTCGATATATTCCTTTCTTCGGCTACCTGTTTTGCCAGTAAATGATCCATTATAAATACCTCATAAGACATGAAATACTAATTTTTATTATATAAATAAGGAACTTAATAATTTCAATGTATCTTGAATTTTTTAAAATGTAAAACTCATTAAAGGGATGAGTGTACTTGCATTGTGATAAAATGGACCCTCACAGTTTCTTTTGGCTATGATTATTTATTCAAGCAAATCAGCATTTATTGCTGGTTTATTTTGATTTATATATAATTATAAATAGAATTATTTGATATTATAGAATATAAGTGGAAGTGAGTTTATTATGAGTTCTTTTTCCTATTTTATTTCAGAAAACCCTTTACCTGATGAAGTAATCAGGAAAGCACACGAAGAACATTTTCGTTTATCTGATGTAACAAAATATGTAAAAGACGCAAGAGAAAACTTCAGATATTATATATTTATTTCGGTTTCAATATATATTCCATTAACAGGATTCAAACTTAGCATGGAAAATCAATATGATTGCAGAAGGTTATCTTTGGTTGATTTTTATAAATGGATTATTGAGGAATTTAGCAGAAATGGAGATTTTAGATACATACAGTTTTGGGAGGATTGTACTAAGATGGTTAATAATTGTCACGAAGCATATTTTAAAAAATGCAAGCAGGAAGATATTCAGCCTTCCTGCCTTTTAGCAGGGCTTACAAACTCTTCAAGACCACTTAAAAATGATATTTTATACAACGTATTTGTAACCAGAAAAGCATCACATAATGATTATACAATCTGTATAAATTAATGTGTGAATAAATCGGCCCCATCAAGTTCCATTATAAACAAGTAATTTGCCCGAAATCGACCGAAAAATTCCGAAACATTTTAAAACAGCGAATAATAAAAAGTCATTTAAACGCTTTATATTTAAGCATTTGAATGACTTTTTCACTGGAGCCCTCAATCGGAATCGAACCGATGACCTCATCCTTACCATTTATAATGTTGGTAAAATATTACTTCCCATTTAGTTTTATTTATTCCCGAAAAGCACTATTTAATGGGTTTTACGCATTCTTATCATTTTCAGATTATTATCTATTT
>Ga0209537_1000723_pt1 | contig 39945 bp, 38 predicted proteins | sample BioPla4DNA1_FD_187698 | JGI IMG/M metagenome (GOLD analysis project Ga0209537, IMG submission 187698) | Biogas fermentation microbial communities from Germany - Plant 4 DNA1 (SPAdes) (version 2) | ecosystem: Engineered > Bioreactor > Anaerobic > Digestate | place: Bielefeld, North...
TTCATCCTCCTCGGTTTGGTATTTGTGTCGTAACTATATTCTAACCGAGGTTGAGCCTTGGCTCAAATTATTTTTCTTTTTACACCATTATACGGACTTAATCGTTTATCTATATTATCAATATTTTTCTGAAACAATAGCCAAGTAGATATTCTTTATTATAACCCGCAATATCAGTACAGCGGGTACTGCAAAGAACATGCCTAATACTCCAAAAAATACTCCTGCTAACCATAAGGATACTATAATGTATATTGGATGTAATCCTACGTGGTCGCCCATGATTTTTGGGGTAAATATATTGCTTTCCAGTTGCTGAACTAATATTACAACTACTATTGTAGCCATAAGTTTAGATGGTGAGTGCAAAAGCGCTATCATAACTGCAGGTATGGCTCCTAGTACTGGTCCGAAATAGGGCACAATCTCGAATATACCAGCAAAAAGCCCTAAAATAGCAGCATAAGGCAGTCGAATTATCAGATAGCCTATAGTGGCAAGTATACCCACTATCAAAGCAACCAGCATCTGACCACGAATAAATCTATCAAGGATTTTGTTTATTTCTGAAGCCATTTGTAATATAGGTCTTCGTATTTTATTTGGGATAAGTCCTGTAACTATTTTATTAAAATAATCTCTATCCTTCATAAAATAAAAGCTTAGGACAGGTATAGTAAAAATAGCTGCAGCTTTTCCAGCTCCATCTACCGCACCGTCCATTCTTTCTTTAATATAGGATATAAGCCGCTTATTCATATCATCTATGTATTGGTTTAAAGTGATTTGTACACTATATGGAATACCGAGTCTTTCCATTTCCTTTTGGACTTTTATCAACATATCTTGTACTTGTTGTGAAAATGCTGGAAGTTTATTAAGTAAAGCAAGCCCTTGTCTTATTAACAAAGGAATAAGTAAAATCATCAGGCTAACAACAACAATTGTTAAAGCAATAAATAAAATAATTACTGCCTTGGGACGTGTTACATAGTTTTCTAGCCAACGACTAGTAGGGGTTAGGATATACGCAATTACAATTGAATAAAATATATACCTAACTATTTCCATGACTTTTGACCATCGTACTATTACTCCCCATAAGATAACAGCTAAAATAGTAATAACTAATATTAAAACTGCCACTTTTTTGTTATACTTAATATTCATAGAATTATATAGGCTCCCTTCAATGAAAGAAGAATAAGAGACCAGAGCAATTTGATCTGGTCTCCTTTGATTTGTTCTTATCTAGATCTCATACCTGGCATAATTCTAGTAGCTACATCCGCCATCTCTTTGCCGCTTTTCATCATTTTCTTTTTCATGTCCTTGCCTGATCTCGATGAAAACATTACGGCTGCAGCTGCTCCTATTAAACCTCCAGCAATAAAACCATTTAAATATTTATTTGCCAATATATATCACTCCTTGAATCATTTTATTTTAATACCTTGTATTGATTTATCAGTTACTCTTTTTATGTGCATAATGCGCTATTGGAAATTCAGGTCTTTCTCCAATTTGATCGAAAGACCTAGGTATAGTTTCTCCAATTCAAGGTTGAAGTGAATAACCAATAGCAATTAATACTATTTATAATTATTAGTTGGATTCTGAGAGTATATTCAGGATACCTCTATTGTTAGATTTTAACTCTATATTTTCTTCTACTGGTATCACAATTACATCGCCACCTAACTGAGGTTGAAAATTTCCAGACAATATACTCCGACCAGCTACCAGATCATCTAAAATGCCCTTAGAAATTTCATATCCCTCTATATGGCCATCATCGGCATTAAATATAATATTGCTTATGGTGCCTAATTCTTGGCCATTATCCTTAATAATAGTTTTTCCAACAATATTATTATTCTCTTCTTTCTGTATTTTCTTTTGGCAATCTTTCTTTGTAATTATTGCCATTTCTCCAAAAGCATGAATATCATCAAAGTCTATAAAGAAATTCCTAGATCTATAGCTATTGCTAACTACTATGAGACCTTTTATTCTTTTATTATGGGGATCATATTGTATATCCTCTACTATACCTAACCTTTTTCCAGTTTGTTCACAGATAACAGGAAGCCCTATGATACTATCACTATTAACAACCCTACCCAATCTTATACCCCCATCAAGCCATAATAAATTTCTAATGTAACTCTATTTTCTCCTAAATTCAAAAATTCATTATAAAAAAATGCTATATATCCTCTGGATATTTAAAGAAAATAATAAGATAGACAAAAAAACATGGCCAGCATAGGGAGAATTTCTCTCCAACTAGCTGACCATATCTATAAATAGTCTATAATTTAATTTGAATTTAAGCTACACTCTATTATTCCTCCACCTAAAACATAGTCATCCTCGTAAAAAACTGCAGCCTGGCCAGGCGTTATGGCCCTTTGGGGCTCATCAAATACTACTCTTATTTTGTTATCCTCTATAGGATACAAGATAGCCGGGGCTTCAGGTGCAGTGTAGCGTATTTTTACCTTTACTCTTCTGGGCTCTGTTAGGGAGGAAAGGGAAATTAGATTTATCTGCTCCACTATCATTTGGTTAGAAAATACTTCATGATGTTCCCCCAGTACCACTGTGTTATTGTCAACATCGATGGCCACAACATACATAGGTTTTCCTAAAGCTATTCCTAATCCTTTACGTTGTCCAATTGTATAATGGATAATTCCTTTATGTTGTCCTAATACATTTCCTTGAGTATCTACAAAATTTCCAGGTTTAATTTCTCGATCAAGTTGCTGTTCTATAAACTTACCGTAATCGTTATCATCTACAAAGCATATTTCCTGACTGTCAGGCTTGTTAGCTACTGTCAAGCCTATTTTTTTAGCTATATCTCTAACTTGATCCTTTGTATATTGACCAAGGGGAAATAGAGTATGCTCCAGTTGGTATTGGGTCATAGAATAGAGAGCATAGGTCTGGTCTTTTCCCACTGCAGCAGATTTTTTCAAAAGATAACGCTGTTTTTGATTATCATATATTATGTGTGCATAATGTCCGGTAGCAACATAAAAGGCATCTAATTCTAAGGCTTTTTTAAGAAATCTATCGAATTTTATATGACGATTGCAAGCAATACAGGGATTGGGAGTTCTACCTTTTACATATTCATCAATAAAATAGTCTATGACCTTGTCCTGAAATACTTCTTTAAAGTTCATGACATAGAAGGGTATACCTATATGATTAGCTACTCTTCTAGCATCATCAACTGCTGAAAGGGAGCAGCATCCCCCTTCTTTTTCTCGTACTTGACCGGGCAAATCGGGCCATATTTGCATGGTAACCCCTATTACCTCATATCTCTGTTCCTTTAGAATGTAGGCAGCAACGGAGCTGTCCACTCCGCCGCTCATGCCTATTAACACCCTTTTTTTATTCATACACCCACCTTGTTTTTTTGTTTTTCTTTATAATCCTCTATTGCTTTTCGTATAGCCTCTTCTGCTAACACCGAACAATGCATTTTTACTGGAGGCAGTCCATCCAAAGCATCTGCAACAGCCTTATTGGTTATGGCTAATGCCTCATCTATAGTCTTACCCTTTACCAACTCTGTAGCCATACTGCTAGTAGCTATAGCAGCACCACAACCAAATGTCTTAAATTTTACATCAACAATAACATCATTTTCCACCTTTAATGATATTCTCATTATATCTCCACATTTTGCATTTCCAACTTCCCCTACTCCATCAGGGTTTTCTATCTCTCCAACATTACGGGGATTCATAAAATGATCCATAACTTTTTCACTATACATATTGGCATCCTCCTTTTTCTTGGATAAACAAGGGTGACATTTCTCTAAGCCTTCGTACAATTTGTGGCAGTACTTCTAAAACATAATCTATATCTTCATCAGTATTTTCATCTCCCAATGTCATTCGCAAAGATCCATGAGCAATCTCATGAGATAAACCTATGGCTAACAATACATGGGAAGGATCTAAAGATCCTGAAGTACATGCAGAACCGCTAGATGCTGCAATGCCCTTTAAATCTAAACTCAAAAGCAATGATTCCCCTTCTATATATTCAAAACTCATATTTACATTTCCAGGGAGTCTTAAAGTAGGATGGCCATTAAGCCTAACATTATCAATTCTATCCATAATACCATTTATAAGCTTATCCCTTAAACGAATAAGGTGCTTGTTATTCTCCTCCATATTTTCATAAGCCAACTCAATGGCCTTACCCAAACCTATGATACCAGGAATATTTTCAGTGCCAGCACGACGATTGCGCTCTTGAGCTCCCCCATGGAATATAGGAGTTAGCTTTGTTCCCTTTCGCACATACAATGCCCCAACTCCCTTAGGGCCATAAAACTTATGAGAAGACAAAGACAACAGATCTATGTTCATATCATTAACATCTATATCCACATGGCCTACTGCCTGAACAGCATCAGTATGAAAGTACACACCTTTTTCTTTTGTAATTGCTCCAATTTCCTTGATAGGTTGAATGGTACCTATTTCATTATTGGCAAACATTATGGAAACTAAGATTGTATCTGGCCTTATGGCTTTCTCAACATCCTGAGGGTCTACCATACCATAAGAATCTACTGGTAAATAAGTAACCTCAAAGCCATTCTTCTCAAGAAATTCACAGGTGTATAATACAGCATGATGTTCAATTGCAGAAGTTATTATATGTTTTCCCTTATTCTGATTTGCCAATGCAACTCCCTTTATAGCCCAGTTGTCAGACTCAGTACCACCGCCTGTAAAAAAGATCTCGTCAAACCTTGCATTAAGAACTTTAGCTGTCTGCTCTCTAGCCTTATCTATAGCCTTACGGGCTTCTCGACCAAAGCTGTGAACACTAGAGGGATTTCCGTAATTTTGTGAAAAATAAGGTATCATGGCGTCTAATACTTCTTTTTTCATATAAGTAGTTGCTGCATGATCTAAATAGATGCTCCTTTTCATCTAAAGGACTCCTTTCACAGTAAACCTAAAATGATTAATGTTATCTTAATTAGCTAGTACATTTTACGTTGGTATATTCTGTTTCCTTACATATTGATTTGTGCTCTCGAACCATATCTTCCAGGGTTATGGAATCTATCACTTGATTTATACTATCCCTGATTTTTTCCCATACTATCCTTGTTACACAAGCATCAGCGCTTATACATTCAATACCATCGTCATCATCTCTAACGCAGTCAGCTGGTGCAATATTACCTTCTAAAGCTCTTAATATCTGACCTACAGAGATTTTGTCGGGTGACGTTGCCAACAGATAACCACCATAAGCTCCACGAACACTCTTAACTAGCCCAGACTTTCTTATGGTAGCAAATAGCTGTTCTAAATAGGCCTCCGAAATATTTTGCCTACTGGCTATTTCATTAAGAGGGATGGGTCCTTGAGATTGATTCATAGCTAGATCAAACATGGCTCTAAGACCGTATCTACCTCTGGTAGAGAGTTTCAAAGTAACACCTCCAAATCCCGACTAAATTACTATACTTTAATAACAAAAAAATAGTACCATATCCTAGTATTTTTGTCAACTTTAATTTAGACTTGCTTTGTAGATTTTATTTTCTTTTGCTTTTTAGTATTTGTTCAAGCCGTTCCTTTATTCTTGCTTCTGCTCCAGAATTTTTAGGAAAATAATATTGAACATCTTTTAGTTCATCTGGCATATATGGCTGTTCTGCCCTACCTCCCGGATAATCATGAGAATATTTATAACCCTTTCCATGTCCTAACTGAGCTGCTCCTGGGTAATGAGAATCTCTTAAGTTTATAGGAACCTCTCCTATCTTTTTATTACGAACATCCTCCAAAGCTTTATCAATGCCTACACACGCCGAATTGGATTTTGGCGAACAAGCCACCATTAAAGCTGCCATGGCTAAAATAATCCTACTTTCAGGCCAGCCCACCATTTTCACGGCTTGTGCTGCGGCTACCGCTACTTGCAAAGCAGCAGGGTTAGCCATTCCCACATCTTCTGCTGCAGCTATGATGATTCTTCTAGCAATAAATTCGGGTTTCTCCCCACTTTCAATCATACGTGCCAACCAGTGCAGTACAGCATCTGGTTCCATATAATTTCTCATGCTTTTGATAAAAGCGCTAACAACATCATAATGATTGTCTCCATCCTTATCGTACCTTATAGCCTTTTGCTGAACACATTCCTGTGCTACCTCCAATGTTATGAATATTACCCCATCAGCGTTGGGGGGAGTAGTTAAAGCTGCTAACTCTAAGGCGTTTAATACTGCTCTAGCATCCCCTTCACTCATGCGAATAATATGGTCCACTGCTTCTGGTTCTATTTCTATTTTTTGATTACCCAATCCCTTCTCCTTACTGTTAAGGCAAGTATAAATTAGTTTTTTCAAATCTTCATCAGTCAAAGGATGGAAGCGAAAAATCGTAGATCTAGATAGTAAGGCTTTGTTTACCTCAAAATATGGATTTTCAGTGGTTGCACCTATAAGAATAAAGGTACCATCTTCTACATATGGAAGTAGTGCATCCTGTTGTCCCTTATTTAGTCTATGTATTTCATCAAAAAACAAAATTACTTTACCTTTGGGATTGAGTAGATAATTTCGTGCTTCTTGTGCTATTTCCCGTATCTCCTTTACCCCGGCCGACACAGCATTTAATTGTTTAAATGGATATTGGGTCTCTTTTGATATAATCTTAGCTAAAGTTGTTTTGCCAGTGCCAGGCGGTCCATAAAATATAGCGGAGGTGAGCCTGTCAGCCTTTATAGCCCTATATAATAGTCGATTCTTACCCACGATGTGTTCCTGTCCAATAAACTCCTCCAATGTTTCTGGCCTCATACGGGCTGCTAAAGGCATATTTGTTATCATTTGTAATCCTCCTTTATCAATTTGTTTTAGTATCATGACAGTTATGCACAATACCACTTTAGAAAAATAGCAAACCCTTCATAGCATCCTTAATCACTACATAACTAATAACACTTACATAAAATTAAGCTATTGTTTAGTTTTAAGATTATCTCTATATTAATGAAATGGCTATTGATATATGGCGCCTTCACTGATCTGACTTTAGAAAACTTGTTATTGTCTCTATATTGGTGATGGAGCCAACCTTCAATAGCCATTATACCATTTATAATATAAATGTAGAATAACAGGGAAAAATTATTTCAATAATCCGCCAGGGTATAAGGGAAATCTATTGCATAAGTCATCTACAATCTCCAAAACCTTGCTGCCATTGCTTTCAACATCCTCCAAAGCAAGGGCAATAGCCTTTGCAATGATCTTCATTTCTTCAGTTCCCATACCTCTAGTGGTTACAGCTGGAGTTCCTATTCGAATACCACTTGTTACAAATGGGCTTTGAGGGTCATTTGGGATGGTATTCTTATTGGTAGTTATTCTTACACTGTCCAAAATCTTTTCCGCATCTTTACCAGTTATATTTTTGCTCCTGAGATCTATGGTCATAAGGTGATTGTCTGTTCCTCCTGAAACCAGATCAAATCCTTCAGCCTTTAAAGCCTCAGCTAAAGCCTTTGCGTTATCAACAATTCTTTGCTGGTATTCTTTAAATTCTGGACTTAAAGCCTCTAATAAACAAACAGCTTTGGCAGCAATAATATGCATAAGGGGTCCACCCTGCGTTCCTGGGAAAATAGCCTTATCTATGGCCTTTGCATGTTCTTTCTTACACAGGATCAATCCTCCTCTAGGCCCCCTTAAAGTTTTATGGGTGGTGGTAGTAACAAAATCTGCATAAGGGACTGGATTAGGATGCAAGCCTGCTGCTACCAACCCTGCTATATGTGCCATATCCACCATCAGATATGCTCCTACTTCATCAGCTATCTCTCTAAACTTTTTAAAATCTATAGTCCTAGAATAAGCACTTGCTCCAGCTACAATTAACTTTGGTTTGTGTTCAAGAGCTAAATTTCTTAATTGCTGATAATCTATATACCCTGTTTCTGAGTCAACACCATAGGGAATAATATTAAAATAGGTACCTGATATATTTACAGGGCTACCATGAGTTAAATGCCCCCCATGAGCCAAATTCATACCCAAGATAGTATCACCAGGCTTTAAAACAGCAAAATACACCGCCATATTTGCCTGAGCACCTGAATGGGGCTGAACATTGGCATGTTCTGCACAAAATAATTTCTTTGCCCGGTTTATAGCTAGCTCTTCAACTATATCTACATATTCGCAGCCACCATAATACCTTCTACCCGGATAACCCTCTGCATATTTATTTGTAAGATGGCTACCCATAGCTTCCATTACTGCTAAGCTAACAAAATTTTCGGAAGCTATTAGCTCGATATGCCTTTGCTGCCTGCCAAATTCTTTTTCCATAGCTTCGGCAACTTCGGGATCTACTTTAAATACTTCTTTTAAGCTTATCACTTCATTACTACCTCCATACGTTTTTAAGAATTTTAGATAAAATGTTCGACATCATTAGTCTTATTATAATTACATTATCCTACTTTGACAAGGACTTTAATGAATAAATATTAAAAAAGCTGGTATAAATCCAGCTTTTTATAGAGCTTTTTGTATAAATTTTTCTAATTCGGCCTTAGGTCTAGCACCCATTATTTGATCTACTATTTCACCATCCTTAAATAAAATCAATGTTGGAATGCTCATGACCCTAAATTGTGACGCCAGATCTCTGTTATCATCTACATTTACCTTAGCAACCTTAACCTTGCCGTCAAATTCATCGGCTAATTGATCAATTATGGGTGCAATCATCTTACATGGACCACACCAAGCTGCCCAAAAATCTACTAATACAGGTATATCAGCATTCATAACTTCTTGCTCAAAGTTATTTGAGTCCAAAATAACTACTTTATCATTTGCCATCTTCCATTTCTCCTTTCGAAGATAAATTTATAATTGATATCATCTTAGGAGTGTAATCTCCTTTTTTATTAAACAAAGGATCTACTGCTCTTATACCTAGAAATGAGAGTATAGTAAGTATTATACCGCCAATTGCTCCGTATAATTCAGTATCTTTGGATAATTGCTCTGCTAGAGCATATCCTCCTATTACACCTAATATAAGGGCAATTAATGGTATCACATATACTATAGCAGATGCTTTTAGAATGGAGATTGACTTTAGTTCTAGCTCTACCCAATCTCCAAGCTTAGCACCAAGATCATTAGCTACAGGCAGTAAAATTTCATTTTGATCTTTTCTCATACCGCAAGCTGTACATGATCCGCAGCTAGATCTTCTTTCTATCTTAATGATAGCGGTTTTTTCTTTTATATCGGCAACTTTGCCAATCTCTCTCACATACATCAGTCCTTTAAAGCCGATATTTTTCATATGATTATACATAACCAATTTTTCAAAAACTAAACATCCTTATTTTCTATCTTTTTATCTACGCTTATATGAAGTTCATTAAGTTGTTTTTCATCTACAAATGAAGGTGCATTGGTCATGAGATCAGATGCATTCTGTACTTTAGGGAATGCAATTACGTCTCTAATAGAGGTTTTGCCTGCTAACAATGCTGCAATTCGGTCAAGACCATAAGCAATTCCTCCGTGAGGCGGCGCCCCAAATTTGAAGGCCTCCAACAGGAATCCAAACTGCTCCCATGCATTTTCCATGGTAAAGCCTAAGGCCTTAAACATTCTCTCCTGCAGGGAAATATCATGGATTCTTATGCTTCCACCACCTATTTCATTACCATTTAACACCATATCATAGGCTTTTGCTCGCACCTTTTCTGGCTCAGACTCCAATAAATGCAAGTCTTCATCCATAGGTGAGGTAAATGGATGATGTTTTGCTACATATCTACCTTCTTCTTGGTCATATTCAAATAGAGGAAATTCAGTAATCCATAATAAGTTATATTCATCTTTTGGAACTATGTCAAGACGTCTCGCCAGCTCTAATCTCAATTGTCCAAGGGCCTGAAATACAACTTCATTTTCATCAGCTATAAATAATAGAAGATCTCCAGGCTCAGCATTTAGTTGATTTAAAATTTCGTTAAGCTCTTCCTGGCTTAAAAACTTAGCTATGGGTGATTTAACGCCTTCTGGTGTAACATTTATCCAAGCCAAGCCCTTTGCTCTATAGGTCTTGACAAACTCACCTAAGGAATCAATATCTCTTCTCGAAAACTTAGCTCCGGCCCCTTTTGCATTTATGGCCCTGACACTGCCACCTTTTTTAACTGCTCCGGAAAATACCTTAAATTCCGAATTGGCAACAAAGGAGCTAACATCAACAAGCTCCAATCCAAATCTAGTATCAGGCTTATCTGAACCATACCTTTCCATAGCCTCTTTATAGGTCATACGCTTAAAAGGGATTGGAATATCTACGTCTAAAACCTGTTTAAAAATATAGGCAATCAGTGCCTCGTTAATAGCCAAGACATCATCAACTTCTACAAAGGACATCTCTATATCAATCTGGGTAAATTCAGGCTGCCTATCAGCCCGCAGGTCCTCATCTCTAAAACATCTAACAATTTGATAATATCTATCATAGCCAGCAAGCATTAACAGCTGCTTAAATAGCTGGGGAGATTGAGGCAGTGCATAAAACTTGCCAGGGTGAACTCTGCTAGGTACCAAATAATCCCTAGCACCTTCTGGAGTACTTTTGGTTAGCATAGGGGTTTCAATCTCCAAAAAACCTCTTTCGTTTAGAAAATTCCTTACTTGACTTGCTATTTTATGCCTAATCATAAGGTTTCTCTGCATTTCAGGCCTTCTAAGATCTAGATATCTGTATTTATATCTTAACGCCTCGCTTACGTTGGTATTATCCTCAATATAAAAGGGTGGCGTCTCTGATTTTGATAAGACTCGAAGCTCCTCTGCTTTTACTTCTATTTCGCCTGTGGCCATGTTAGGATTAATGGCTTCTGGGGCCCTGTTTATAACCTGTCCCCTACAAGCAATAACATATTCACTACGCAAAGTAGCTGCTTTGTTAAAGAGGTCATTAGAATCATCTTGGTCGAAAACCAGCTGTATTATTCCTGTTCTATCTCTTAGAGTAACAAAAATGAGGCCGCCTAAATCCCGTCGTCTTTGCACCCATCCCATGAGAACTACATCCTCACCTACATTTTGCGATGTGAGCTCACCGCACATATGAGTTCTTTTAAGTCCTTTAATCGATTCTCCCATCTTATTTCACCGCCCCTTTTTTGCTCTTTAAGTAATCAACAACTTTATCTTGGGATACTAATTCTTCACTACCATCTTCCATAGACCGAACCTTGATTTGGTTATTTTGTATTTCCTCTTCTCCAAGAATACATACCCATGAAACACTGGCTTTGTCAGCGAACTTAAATTGTGCTTTTACGCTTCTACCTACATGATCCATATCTGCTAGGATATCGTTAGCCCTCATAAGCTGTAATAGCTCAAAGGCTTTATATCTTGCTTGCTGACCAATGGTTACAAAGTAAATATCCCTGGCCTCTTGCTGAGGTATCTCTATATTTTGACTCTCCAAAGCCAACAGCAGTCTTTCCAGACCTAATCCAAACCCAGCACCAGGAGTATCAGGACCACCGCATTCTTTGACCAATCCGTCATATCTTCCTCCTCCACATACGGTACCCTGGGCGCCTATTTGATTAGAAATAATTTCAAATACAGTCTTGCTGTAATAATCCAATCCTCTTACAATCATGGGATTTATCTTATATTCTATACCTATAGCTGCCAGATAACTTTGTAGTTCTTCAAAGTGAGTACTGCACTCTTCGCATAGATAGTCCAATATAATAGGTGCGTCTTTTACAATAACTCCACATTCCTTATTCTTGCAATCTAAAATTCTAAGCGGGTTCTTTTCATATCGAGTATTGCAGGTTTGGCATAGTTCATCCAAATGCTCCTCCAAATATTTTTTTAATACTTCATGATATTTAGGACGACAATTAGGGCATCCTATGCTGTTTATATTAAGCTCTAATCCTTTAAGTCCTAGACTATCAAATAGTTTCATAGCTAAAGCAATTATTTCCCCATCTATGGACGCTTCCTTTGCTCCAAAAACCTCTACTCCAAACTGATGATGTTGTCTAAGTCTCCCCGCCTGAGGATTTTCGTATCTAAAAACCGGGGTTATATAATACATTTTAATGGGCTGAGCAACATTGTGTAAACCATGTTCTATGTATGCCCTAACTACCCCTGCTGTTCCTTCAGGTTTTAATGTTATGCTTCTATTTCCTTTATCAAGAAAAGTATACATCTCTTTTTGGACTATATCAGTAGTATCTCCGACACCACGAACAAATAGCTCCGTATGCTCAAATATAGGGGTTCTAATTTCTTTATATCCAAAAAGCTGTGTAATTTCACGAATTATTTTCTCTAAATAATGCCATTTATAGGATTCGCTAGGCATTACATCTTTTGTGCCTCTTGGCGCTTTTGTAATCATCTTTTTCCTCCTTTAACTAAACTTTTATTAATATATAATAAAAAAACACCCACATCCCAATCATTAGTTTGAAAGGGACGGGAGCGTTTCCCGCGGTGCCACCCTTGTTGGAGAAATCATTGACTTTTCATTGACCTCTCCCACTTAAAAATCTAACGCTTTTTATGCGTACACTGCCTACTATTATTTCAGCAGGTCGGTTCTAGGGTTGTCATTCACTAGCTTATACTAAAGAGGTGCTTTCAGCCACGACACCTCATCTCTTTTTAGCTCCACTAGCTACTCTACCCTTCCTCACCTTTGCCATATTAAATTAACAAACACATCAATTTTCTAAATTATAATATCTGGCAATTAAAAAGTCAACTTCATTTTTCTCTCTATCATTTCATCTACTCGCTTGATATATTCATCTATATTTTTAACATTGGGTGCACGCTCTATTCGTCCCTCTGATGGATAACAAAACTTTGAAATAGCAGCTGCTCCAAAGGCCCAAATTGTTTGTTGGTCCTCCATTATCTGCATATTGTATATAGATTCTTTTGAAGGAATTGCAAATCCTATATTTTCCATATTACCCAGCATATATTTTTGTCTATATAAATAATAAGGCCTCATGCCCATTGATATTGCACCTTGATAAAATATATTCATCATGTCAGCTGCTACCTCTGTAGAGGGAAATTTGAAATCATCTAAACTATCTTTAAGCCTAGACGCCCTCTTAACAGCTAAGGTATGGACAGTAAAATTATCAGGAAAAAGGCCCTTAATAACTTCCATGGTATGATTAGCCTCTTTAATGCCCTCTCCCGGCAATCCCACTATTACGTCCATATTTATAGAATCAAATCCGATTTCTCTAGCCATATTAAAACAATGGACAATTTCTTCTGATCTATGGTCTCTACCTATAGCCTCTAAAGTCCTGTTGTTCATAGTTTGAGGATTTATACTAATTCGTGTAACATTGTAATCTTTAAGAAGCCCTAGCTTTTCCTTATCCATTGTATCAGGCCTTCCGCCCTCTACGGTATATTCTTTCCAGTTTTGAAATCCCCAATATTTTTGAATGGCTGTCAAAACCTTCTCTAACTGAAATATATTTAAGGAAGTTGGAGTCCCCCCTCCTATATAAACTGTTTCTACTTCTATTCCCTTTTCCATTGCTACTTGGGACATGGCTTTCATTTCCTTTTCTAGGGCCATAATGTAATCATCGATTAGATGATCACAACGGTCTATGATAGCAGAAGGAAAGGAACAAAAAAGGCATTTGGTGGTACATATGGGGATATTTATATATACCGATATCCTTTCTGGATGATTTTCTTCAAAAAAAGGACGTTGAACTTTGGCTATATCTATTAGCAATCTGGCTTTTTCAGAGCTTACTCTATAATCGTCATGTAGTATATTTAGGATTCTTTCCTCTTCAAAACCTTCATCCATTAAACTATGAACAATCTTTGTCGGCCTAATACCTGTTAAGGAACCCCATTCTAAGTTGCGGCCAGTAAGATTCTCCAAAACATCATAGAGCAAAAGTTTAATACAATTTTTTATTATCCTTCTTTGCTCAAATTTTGATAAACCTTGATCTACTTGACAAGGTTTATGAAATTTGCCTTTTTGCTCAGATCCAGCAAAAAATTCTACTGTTACTTCAATTATATTATCCTCTTTTCTAGTATGATGGCACTTAAATACTAAATCATTGCTTGAAAGCTCATTGAAATCTCCATTAGCTATTTTTACTGTAACCCCTGGGAAAAAGGCTCTTACCAGTTCTGCTAATTCATTTATATACCCAGAGACTGTAGAAGAAACATATATAAGCAAACTAAATCAATCCTTCCAAAAAGGGATTAGTGGCCTTCTCATAACCTATAGTAGTTTTAGGACCATGACCAGGATAGACTATGGTATTGTCGTCTAACACCAACAGCTTATTCTTAATGGAGTTTAAGATTTGGCCCATACTACCTCCCAAAAAATCAGTTCTGCCGATAGAACCTCTGAATAATGTATCACCTGTAAACACAGCATTGTCAGCTAGTAAAGATATGCTGCCCAAGGAATGTCCAGGCGTATGAATAACTATTAGTTCTATATCCCCTATTCTTATAGTATCCCCATGGTTTAACAATAGGTCAGCTTGGGGCTGAACAGACTCTCTACCCAGAGAATGAGATAGGTTTATTGAGCTGTCCACCAAACATGAAGCATCGTCTTTATGAATGGCAACTTTCGCACCTGTTTTGTCCTTTAACCAACCTACAGCGTCTATATGATCAAAATGTCCATGAGTTAACAAAATATACTTAAGTTCTAAATTCCGGGATGTAATTCCATTTAGTATATCCTCACCATTTCCACCGGGGTCAATAACAGCAGCATTTCCCTTGGCTTGATCATAGATAATGTAGGAGTTGGCGGACTGTAGCCCTACAGGCATTGTAATAATTTCCATCAAAACTTTGCCTCCTTGCATTTAAAAAGTCCTCTTACTATCCAACAAAATAGTAACGGGACCGTCGTTTATGGATTCTACATACATATGAGCTCTAAAAATACCAGTTTCTACATGAATACCTCTATTTCTGAGTTCCTCTATATATCTATTATAGAAATCTTCAGCCTTATCCAAATCAGCGGCATTGCTAAAGCTTGGTCTCCTACCCCTTCTACAGTCACCACACAGGGTGAATTGGGAAACAGCAAGAACACTTCCGCCTACTTCCTTAATGGATAAATTCATTTTTCCATTGTCATCTTCAAATACCCTCAAATTGATGGTTTTATCTAGGATATAATCCAAGTCTTCCTTTTTATCGTCTTTTTCTACTCCAAGATAAACTAAAAAACCATTATTTATTGCTCCAGTCACCTCTTGTCCAACTTGGACTTTAGCTGTACTAACCCGCTGTATAACAGCTCTCATGTAATCAATCACTCCTAATTTTTCAATACTCTAAGCCTTTACCCTATATGCATCTGAGACATCATCTATTTTCTTTAATTGCTTAATTACTTTCCTAAGCTGTTCTATATCATTTATTTCTATCATAATATTAATTACTACCTGCTTATTTTTAGTAGTCCTAGCATTTACAGCTGTAACGTTTATTTTCATATCTGACATAGCCTTAGTAATGTCTGCAAGAAGCATCTGCCGGTCTCTAGCTAAAATTTGTATTTCAGAGCTAAATGAGGCTTTATACTCATCTACCCAATTTACTTCAATAAGCCTTTGTGTCTCCACCAAAGGATCTTTAAGGTTTATACAATCAACCCTGTGAATGGATACTCCTCTGCCTCTGGTAATATATCCAATAATATCATCTCCTGGAACTGGATTGCAGCATTTGGAAAAACGAACCATAATATTTTCAATACCTTTTACCTTTACCCCTTTATCATTGGCTGTATGAATCTTTTGGGGTTTTACATCTTTTTTTGCATCTAATTCTTCTACTCTCTCTCGCTTATTTGCCTTCTTATATTCATCAATAAGCCTAAAGAGAATCTGATTGGTGGTTATGCCACCATAGCCTAATGCAGCATACATGTCTTCAGCAGAGTTGAAACCATATTTTCTCCATACTGCTTCTGGCCAATCCTTAGGTAAAAGTTGAGATAGTGAATATCCTTGCCTCCTTGCCTCCCTCTCTAGCATTTCTTTGCCTTTTTCAATATTTTCTTCTCTACGTTCCCTTTTAAAGAACTGTTTTATTTTGTTCTTGGCTTGACTGGTTTTTACAATATTTAACCAGTCACGGCTAGGACCACTACTCGAAGATGAGGTAAGTATCTCAACTATATCTCCAGTTTGGAGAACATAGTCTAATGAAACAATTCTTCCATTAACCTTGGCACCAATGCATCGGTTGCCCACGTCGCTGTGAATAGCATAAGCAAAATCTAAAGGAGTGGCACCTTTACGTAGATCTACTACGTCTCCTTTTGGAGTAAAGACAAAAACCTCATCGGTAAAGAGATCGATTTTTAAGCTTTCCATAAACTCTCTGGCATCCTTTAAATCGCTTTGCCACTCCAGTAGCTGCCTAAGCCAGGCTAATTTTTCATCAAAATCTGAGGAGCTTTTCTTTCCTTCTTTATATTTCCAGTGAGCAGCAATACCATATTCAGCAGTACGATGCATCTCCCAAGTTCTTATTTGAATTTCAAAGAGCTCGCCTCTAGAATCAATTACAGTGGTGTGAAGAGATTGATACATATTAGGCTTAGGTACTGCAATATAGTCCTTAAATCTCCCAGGAATAGGTTTCCATAAGGTGTGAGCTACGCCCAACACTCCGTAACAATCCTTTACTGTATTTACTATTACCCTTATAGCCAATAGATCATATATCTGTTCGAAATCCTTATGCTGCATATACATTTTTCTATAGATACTATAAAAATGTTTAGGTCTTCCCTCAATCTCTGCCTCTATATTCATTTCATCTAATTTTATCTTCAAGGTTTCTATAATCTCTTGAATATATTTTTCTCTTTCTTTCCTTTTTATGGCAATTTTTTCTACTAAATCGTAATATCCCTTTGGATCAATATATCTTAAGGACGTATCTTCTAATTCCCATTTGATTTTAAAAATACCCAGCCTATGGGCTAAAGGCGCATATATTTCTAAAGTTTCATAAGCTTTTTCCCTTTGTTTTTCTTCATCCACATATTCTAATGTTCTTAGATTATGCAAACGATCAGCAAGCTTTATTATAATCACTCTAATGTCCTTGGCCATAGCCAAAAACATTTTACGCAAATTCTCAGCCTGCTGCTCTTCCTTAGTCTTAAAAGCTATTTTCCCTAATTTAGTTACACCATCAACCAGACCTGCTACCTCCGCTCCAAAAAGCTTGATTAGCTCTTCTATGGGAACGCCAGTGTCTTCGACAACATCATGAAGCAGTCCGGCAACTATGGTATCAACATCTAAACCTAAATCCATAAGTATAAGGGCTACTTCTAAAGGGTGGATGATATATGGTTCTCCCGAAGATCTTAATTGAGAATTATGGGCATTCTCAGCATAGGCATAAGCTTTAATGATTTTTTTTACGCCTTCATCACCATACAATTGCTGCGCTTTAGTTTCCAGCATATTTATCTTTCTATCGAAATCTGTCATCTCCCATACGCCCTTTTATAGTTAATTCTTATCCTTCATTAATCATTCTTCAAATTGAATCAATGTATCAACGTTATATTCTTTTAGTTTTTCTCTACCATTGAGGTAGGATAACTCAATAACAAAAACAATTCCAGCTACAATGCCCCCTAGTTTTTCTACAAGCTTGGCTGTTGCCAATGCAGTACCACCAGTTGCTAGCAAATCATCAGCTATTACCACTTTTTGACCTGGTTTTATTGCATCACGATGAATTTCTAGGATGTCTGTTCCATATTCTAAATCATATTCATATTGTTCAGTATCAGCAGGTAATTTCCCAGGTTTTCGAACAGGAACAAAACCTATTTCCAAGCCATATGCCAAAGGAGCGCCAATTACGAATCCTCGTGCTTCAGGTCCTACAATAAAATCAGGATCCCATTGCTTACAAATCTTTACTAGTTTATCAACGGTATACTTATAAGCATCTCTGTCCTGTAATATGGTGGTTATGTCTTTAAAACTAATTCCTTCTTTAGGGAAGTCAGGTATTATTCGAATTTTATCCTTAAGATTCATAAGAAATCCTCCTTAAAATTTACAAATTTGCTGTTGTTTTATCATATTCAACCAATCATTATAATAAGCATATAAAGTACTCTCCTGAAGATCCCGAGGTTTTGGTTTCTCAATGAATTGGATTCTAACAAGCTTGTGACCAGATTCAACTTTGATAAAATTTAATTCCTCAAATACCTTAAGTATAAGCCTTAGCTGAAATCCATTAATATCTACATCTGTATTCTTTTGATAATTCTCAATTAGTTCAATCCATCCTTGCCAGACAAGGGGTTTGTCTTTATTAGATTGTAGCCATCTATAAAGAGAAGCAAAATCATTATATTGAACTAAATATTCTTTATCTATTACTGTATCCCTTTCTACTTTACCATCCTTGCTCACAATCTGACGGATTTTAGCATTGCCTAAACTCATACAATCTATAAGGCAATAAGGAATTTCATTTTCAAATACATAGATGTTTCTATAGTCTGAAAAAGGTATACTACTATAGCTAGGCGCGAAGACTATAGAATTTACACCAATACCAGCCCATCTATCTGGCTCTCCATAGCTTAAGGAAACCTTTTCAGTAAGATTATAATCCAATATTTTTTGAGCAATCCTTTGGCTATTTGATAGTGAATTTACTAGAATTACAGATCCTATTCTAGTTGTATTAATTTTCTCCATAATATCATCTATTTCTAATGGTTTCAAGGATGAGGGCTGGAGAGTAGATATTTTTTTATTATATTGCTTATTATACAAAAAATCACGAAAAAAAGCATCAAATAATTTCAGATAAAAGTAAGATAAAAACTCATCCCAATCTTGACTTTTACATAATGATATGTTTATTTGCTTAACATTAAATTGGAGTTTGCTTATACCTTTCCATTCATTTTTTTCTAAACCTGTAACCATAGATGCTCTATTTGCAGCTGATAGAGTTTCTAAACGCTGCCCCATTCCAAAAGCAATTCCATCCCATAATCTTCGACCTAATTCTATAGACATCATAAGATGTTTACCATCATTACCAACCTGCTTGTTTGCATCTAGTTTCACATTATTTAATAAAAAGGCTGGAGATGGATTACCGATACCAAAGGGTTCTAATGCTTCTAACTCTTCCACTAGCTTATACGTTATATCACCAGGTTTAAGATCTAAATCGTATGAATATCTGGGAATCAGCATAGAATCATCAATTCTTTTACTGCAGTAATCTAATAACTGCTGTCTTAACTTTTCTATGTCTGCTTTAGCCAATGAAAATCCTGCAGCCTGCTCATGACCACCAAATTTTTGAAGCAAATCTGAACAATATTTCAATGCCTCGTATATACTAAATCCTTTTATGCTTCTTGCAGAACCAACACCTACCTCATCCTCTACAGCTATAAGTATACATGGTCGATAATATCGTTCAACAATCTTAGATGCCGCTATACCTATAACCCCAGGATTCCAACCCTCTTTACTTAATACTATTATTCTATCGGAACTTAAATCTACACTCTCCTCAATCATCTCTTCAGCTTCTCTTATAGTCTCTATCTCTATAGCTAGCCTGTGTCTATTATGTGTTTCCAATATCTGAGCCAAAGGGATGGCTTCAGTTAGATTCTTGGCAGTTAACAGTTCAAATCCTCTTAAAGGATCATCAATTCTGCCGGCAGCATTAAGCCTTGGAGCTAATCCAAAAGCTATATTTCCCGTATTAATCTTTTTTCCCTTTAGACCAGATGTCTCTATTAGTGCTTCAATTCCGGGGCAGGGTAACTGATTTATTTTTTCTAAGCCCTTTGATACTAATATTCTATTGTCCCCAATTAGTGGAACCACGTCAGCTACAGTTCCCAAAGCTATTAAGTCGATATACTCTTCTAAGCATTCAACGCCCCCTATAGCCTGTACTAATTTCCCTGCCACACCAACTCCCGCAAGGGGATGTCTGCTATAAAGATCAGCATCTCTAGATGGATTTATTACAGCTATAGCCTCTGGAAGAGTAGAGCCGCATTGATGATGATCAGTAATAATCATATCTATACCCAAGTCTTTGGCATACTTTACTTCAGTTACTGAGGTTATACCACAATCAACACTTATAATTAGCTGAGTGCCTCTTTTATAAATATTTTCAATAGCTTTACAGTTAATGCCATAACCCTCATCCTGTCGAGTAGGTATATATACATCTACGGGACAATCTTTACTTTTAAAAAAATTATATAGTACAGCACAACTAGTCATTCCGTCAACATCATAATCCCCATAAATAGTTATACGCTCTTTAGATGAAATTGCTCTCTCTATTCTTTCCACTGCTTTGTCCATGTCTTTAAGCTTAAAAGGATCGAATAATTTTACTATTGAAGGATTTAAAAAGGTCTGGGCACTCTCTATATCATTAATTCCCCTATTTAGCAATATTCTAGATGTTACCCTAGAAATATCTAAAGCATTCTTAAAAAGCTCTATCATTGTATCTAAATCTTTTGCTGCAGGCTCAATAGGTTCAAATATCGCCATAAACTTCACCTTATCTTCTATGTTATCAAAATTAAAAGCTTCCTTCAGGAAGCTTTAATTAACTATTTTGCAGTAGCCATTTTTCCATCTTTAGACTTTTCATCCCATACAGCCCATATGGAACCAGCTATAAAAACGGAGGAATATGTTCCTGCAATTAGACCTACTATGATAGGAAGAGTGAAATCCTTGATGGATTCTACCCCTAAAACATATAGGGCTGCTACAGCAAATATGGTAGTAAGGGAGGTGTTAAGAGTTCTTGTAATGCTTTGCCTTATACTCTCATTTACAATCTCCGACATAGGCGATTTTCTTCCCATGCGTTTTAGATTCTCCCTAACCCGATCAAAAATAACAATGGTATCGTTTATAGAATAACCAACTATGGTAAGAACAGCTGCAATAAAAGAGCTATTAATCTGAATCCCTGTAATAGCTGTTACTGCTATCATAATCAATACATCATGAAGTAAGGCAATAACGGCAGCTACACCAGATTTTAGCTCAAATCTGATCCAGATATATACTAACATCAAAGCAGAAGCTATCAACACAGACATAAGTGCATTTTGAATAAGTGTTCTTCCCATAGTGGGTCCAACAAAATCTATACTAAATGCATCAGAACTCAGATTATACTTTTCTTGAAGGGCTTTAACAATATTTTCGTGAATCTGCTGCTGATTTTCAAGATACCTCATTTTAATAATTGCATCTTGGTTATCCTGACCAGCACTTAATATATCAGCGTTAATATTTTGCTCATTAACGATGGCCCGTATATCATCCACATCAAAGGGGGATCCAATACTGACATGTATGGTGCTACCACCGATAAAATCTATTCCTAAGTTAAGCCCACGAACAGCAATAACACCAATTCCGATGAGAATAATTGTTAGGGGTATGGCAATCCATATCTTTAAATGTTTTACTATATTAAAATTCATCCTTTTATGCCTCCCTTATATACCATAAAGCTTTTTATTCTTAATATTCAGTCCAATGACCAGCTTTAAAACGAAGCGGTTAAAGGATATAGTCGTAAACATGCTCGCTATAATTCCTATTATCAAAGTTTTGGCAAATCCTTGTATAGGCCCTGTCCCAAAATAAAGGAGGACAACAGCAGCTATTAAAGTAGTGATATTAGAATCTAAAATTGCCCTAAAAGCTTTAGAGAAGCCCATATCCATAGCTGCCTTTATGGTTTTGCCTGAGCGTGCTTCTTCTTTTATTCTTTCAAATATAATTACGTTAGCATCTACAGCCATACCCACAGATAATATAATACCTGCTATACCAGGGAGAGTTAATGTTATCTTGGCAATTACTATAACTGCCATTACTATAATAATATATAGCACCAAAGCCAAATCGGCCACTAATCCTGGTAATCTGTAATAGAGTAACATAAATAATAATACTGCAATTATACATATTGTACCAGCTATTATAGCCTGTTTTAGAGCATTAACGCCTAGTGTTGCACCAATAGTGCGGATCTCTACCTGTTCCAATTCCACAGGCAAGGCACCACTTTCTATCAAGTTAGCCAGCTGTTTTGCTTCTTCTATATCCTGCATTCCCTCAATAATACCTTCACCGCCTGTTATAGGACTGTTTACTCTAGGCTCAGATATAGGGTTTTTATCTAACAAAATCCTAATCACCTGTCCTTGGTACTTGGTAGTTGCTTCTGCAAACTTTTCAGCTCCTTCGGAATGAAGCTCAAAGGCAACTACAGGTTTATTACCTTGTCCATAGGCAGGTTTAGCAGATTTTACGTCTTTACCTGTGATGATAATGTCTCCTTCTGGTCCCTCAAACTCTAGGACAGCAGGCTTGGCCAATATATCAGCAAGCTCTTTAGGGTTTTGGATTCCTGGAATCTCAACTTGAATCCTATTATCCCCTTGTCTGGAAACAGGAGCTTCATTTTGTCCTTCCTTGTCCAATCTGCTTCGGATAACCCTCATAGCACCAGTTATCTTACTATCTTTATCCGGATCATTAGGCTCTACCTTAGCCTCATAGACTACATAAAGGCCTCCCTGTAAGTCCAATCCTTGGCGCACTTGTTGTCCTAATGGAGGAATTTCATAAGGCCCCCATAGAGGTATTCCATTTAGTGCTACGTATGATAAAAATGCAATAACAAAAATTACAATTAGCAGCTTCCAGCCGCTTTTAGCCTTCATCTTGTATCCCCCTTTTTTCTTTGCAAGCCAAACTAGCTTCTATGGAAATAAATTATACTAAAAAATAAAAATGTCACTTTATCAATTATATTACTTTGAAAGATGTCAGTCAATAGCCTTAAAATCTTCCAAAAACCATATCCGGATGCAACATAATATACATAGAAATAGCAGTAGCATCGCCACTGCTATAGGAAGTACGATAAATCTAAGCTACATAATAGCTTAATTTTTACTTTTGTTCACAATTCTGGTTTGCCACTGTACAAGAGGTCTTGCAAGCGGACTGGCAAGAAGCTTGACATTCGCCACATCCAGATTTTAATATCGTTTCCTTTAAGTTTCCCTTATGTAATGTCTTAATATGATTCATAATTATTCCTCCTTGGTACCAATATTAATAGAATTGTACCACAATTATACAATAGCTAGCCCCTTTCTGCAAGAATTTTGACCAATATTATATATTTACTCCTATGATACCTCCCACAGCACCTGCAACTGCTCCTAAAAGAAGATCAGATAGGATAAGAGAACCCATAAAGTTAGATTCACCAAATAATGAGCTTATTATAAAAGCAATAAGAATATATAAGATTCCAGTAATACCCCCTTTTAACCAGCCCATTTTTTTGCTTGCTCTAGCTGCTAGCAATCCACCAAAAGCTATACAAAGAGTTCGAACTACCTGAACTACTGGTGGTATTATGGATTCCTGTAAATCCGCTACCTTTATAATAACAGCAAATAATGTGAAGAAAATTAATGTAATAATAATGGCAATTAGAGAGCCCTTTAATACTGCAATTATAGCGTTTACAACTGACTCAGGTTGCTGTCTATTTGAAGTTTTTCGAATTTTTTTCATTCTACCCCATCCCCTCGCCATTTTTATAAGCTGATAAACCTAAGCCCTACATAAAAGAATAGTTAAAACTTTACTATAAAATATGCAACTAAACGGCCATATATACCTACTTAAATTAAGTAAGGGAGGGGTACTTTATACAAAAAAGGGCTACCCATGTCGAAACTATGTCGACGTTATGGGCCAGCCCCATATTTAGTCAGCTGTAATCTTATCTACACTCCTTACAGCCCAGCGCTCAAAAACCAACTTTACTTTGTCAACGCCTACTTCTACAGTAATAATATCTTCACGAATAGCAACAATTTTACCACAAATTCCGCCAATTGTGGTAATATTGTCTCCCACAGCCAAATTTGCTAACATTTCCCTATTTTCTTTTTCTCTTTTTCTTTGTGGGCGTATAATGAAAAAGTAGAAAACCACTATCATCAATATAAAAGGAAAAAAAGTGGCAATTAACCCCGCAGCTCCTGCCTCTGGTGCGCCTGCAGCAGCGGTTAACAACATATCTATCCCTCCCTTTGTAATTAATTTTGATCTTTCTCAATACTCATATCCATAGATATGTAACTAAATTACTAGTTTATTATACATTATAAGGCTAAATATGGCAAAGCAAATATCTAAAATTATAGATATTCTTTATATCCATACTCTTCAAAGAAATTTTGTCTAAACTCTGGTAATCTATCTTCCCATATAGCCTCACGAATATTTTTCATTAGGTTAATTAAAAATCTAATATTGTGAATAGTAAGCAATATAGAAGCTAAAATCTCTTCCGCTTTTATTAGATGCCGGAGATAGGCCCTAGTGAAATTTTGGCAGGTATAGCAGTCACACTTAGGGTCAAGTGGAGTAAAATCCCTTTGATAAGTGGCATTGCGTACTACTACTCTACCTCTACTAGTCATAGCTGTGCCGTTTCGTGCAATTCGAGTAGGTAGAACACAATCAAACATATCTACTCCTCTCATAACACCTTCCACCAGACAGTCTGGAGAACCAACACCCATTAAATATCTAGGTTTATTTTTAGGCATAACTGGATTTAATACATCTAACACTTTGTACATTAGATGCTTAGGTTCTCCCACACTCAAACCACCTATCCCATAACCAGGAAAATCTAGTTCTACCATCTCCTGCACACTTCTTAGACGCAAATCCTCATACATCCCACCTTGAATTATACCAAAAAGAGCTTGATCTTCCCTCTGGTGGGCTGTTTTACACCTTTTTGCCCACTTTAGAGTTATTTCTAAATCCTTTTTTGCATCCTCGTAGCTGCAGGGATAAGGAGAGCATATATCAAAGGCCATTATTATATCAGCACCTAGATTGTTCTCTATCTCTATTACCTTTTCAGGACTAAAAAAATGATAAGAACCATCTAGATGGGATTGAAATTCTACTCCTTCTTCGCTAATTTTTCTTAAGTCGGCTAGGCTAAATACCTGAAATCCACCACTATCAGTCAGTATAGGCTTGTTCCAATTCATAAATTTATGAAGGCCACCAGCCTCGTTTATAAGCTCATGACTTGGCCTTAAATATAAATGATAGGTATTGGATAAAATAATCTCAGCTTCCAATTCTTCTAAAATTTTCGGGGTAACAGCTTTTACAGTAGCCTGAGTGCCTACTGGCATAAATACAGGGGTATCTATAGTTCCGTGGGGAGTATGGAGTTTCCCCAATCGAGCGCCTGTCTTGGAACATGTCTTAATTAATTCAAATTCAAAAATATCAAGTCACCTCCACAAGATTAGCTTATATAATTAACATTGCATCGCCAAAACTAAAAAACCTATATCTTTCTTCCACGGCTTTTTTGTATACATTTAATACTTCGTCCTTACCAATAAAAGCCGCTACCAGCATTATTAAGGTGGATTTTGGTAAATGAAAATTAGTTACTAGACCATCTATTCCCCTAAAAGTGTAACCTGGATAAATAAAGATATCCGTCTTTCCCGATCCTGGGTGTATTATACCTTTGTCATCGGCAACGGATTCTAAAGTACGAGTAGAAGTAGTTCCCACTGCTATTATTCTGCCACCTTTTTTCCGGCATTGATTTATTGTATTTGCTGCTTCTTGGGATACATAGTAAGTTTCATAATGCATTTTATGTTCTTTTACATCCTCAACCTTAACAGGTCTAAATGTACCCAAGCCTACATGAAGTGTAATCTTTGCAATTTTAACTCCCATTTTTTCTAATTCATCTAGTAGCTCATTGGTAAAATGCAAACCAGCTGTAGGAGCAGCAGATGATCCAGCATATTTACTATATACAGTCTGATATCTCTCTTTTTCCTCCAATTCTTCATGAATATAAGGAGGTAAGGGCATAACCCCTATATGATCTAAAATCTCCTCAAATATACCTTCATAATGAAATTCAATGATGCGTGAGCCATCCTCCAAAATATCTATAACTTGTCCCTTCAAAACTCCATTGCCGAACACTAGTCTTGACCCAGTTTTTACTCTTTTGCCAGGCTTGACTAAAGCTTGCCATTGATCTTTATCCTTTTTTTCCAATAATAACAGTTCTACCTTGCCACCTGTATCTTCCCTCTTTCCATAGAGTCTAGCAGGTATGACTTTTGTGTCATTTATAACAAGACAATCTCCTGGCATTAAGTACTCTTTAATATGGGAAAATATTCTATGCTCAATTTTTTTGCTTTTCTTATGATAGACCAACAGCCTAGACTGATCTCTTACTGGAGTTGGATGTTGGGCTATCAGCTCTTCAGGAAGATAATAATCAAAGTCTGATACTTTCAAAGCTCTTCTCCTTCTCTATTTTTGATTTTCTAAAATAAATTATAATGTGCTATTGAACGTTTATATCATCACTGATTTGAATAAAATTACAAAAGGATTAACTTATCAATAGCACATTATGCTAATATAAACATAAACTTATATAGATAATTACCATAAGTGCATATTGTATTGCAATCATTGAATATCTATATTAATGTAGTCTGCTCTTCGTAGGGCTTACCCATATGTTTATAACCTAGAGGGGTTACTATTCTGCCTCTAGGAGTTCTAGCAATAAAGCCAATCTGCAATAGGTAAGGCTCATATACGTCTTCAATAGTAACGACTTCTTCACCTGTTGAAGCAGCCAAGGTGTCAATGCCTACCGGCCCTCCATTAAATTTTTCTATCATGGTGGATAGTATCTTGCGATCTACTTCATCTAATCCAATGGAATCCACCTCAAACAAGTCCAATGCTTCACAAGCAACTTCCAGAGTGATAATGCCATCAGCTTTTATCTGTGCATAGTCCCTAACCCGTTTTAACAAACGATTGGCAATTCTAGGAGTTCCCCTAGAGCGTTTGGCAATCTCATTAGCTCCATCTTCGTCAATATCTACTCCCAATATTCCCGCAGACCTTGTTATGATCTGTTTTAGTTCTTCCTTGTTGTATAAATCCATTCTGTTTATGATCCCAAACCGATCCCTCAAAGGGGAAGTTAGCATACCAGCCCGAGTGGTTGCTCCTATTAAAGTAAATTTAGGAAGATCCAACCTAATAGATCGGGCGCTGGGACCTTTTCCAATAATGATATCTAAAGCAAAATCCTCCATAGCTGGGTATAGTATTTCCTCAACAGTTCTGTTTAATCGATGAATTTCATCTATAAAAAGAACATCTCTATCTCCTAAATTAGTCAATATAGCAGCCAAATCACCGGGTCTTTCTATAGTAGGCCCTGATGTAATCCTAATTCCTACACCTAGTTCATTGGCAATAATATTAGCTAAAGTAGTTTTGCCCAAGCCTGGAGGTCCATATAACAGTACATGATCTAAAGCTTCACCTCGTTGTTTCGTGGCCTCTATAAAAATATTGAGCTTTTCCTTTAGCTTTTCTTGGCCAATATACTCCTCCATAGTTCTTGGCCTTAAACTGTACTCAATATCTTTATCTCCTTCTATCATGGTAGAGGTAATAATTCGTTCTTCCTCTTGCATTTAATTTCATTCCCTTCTATTAGTATGTCCTAGGATCTGTCCATTAATTTAAGGGATTGTTTAATTAAAGTTGAAACATCCTGATTTTTATTCTCTATGGAATCCCATGCCATCTTGGCCTCTTGAGGCTGATATCCCAAGGCAATTAATGCCTCAACAACTTCATTTTGATGATCCATTAAGGCATCATTATATTCAGAACCAACTTGTCCCACTAAAGCTTCCTGATCAATTTTCTCCTTTAGTTCCAGTATCAACCTCTGAGCAGTTTTTTTGCCTACTCCAGGTGCTGTGCAAAGACTTTTAACATCATTAGTAACGATAGCTAATGCTATCTGTGTAGGGGTTAGAGATGATAAAATACCCATAGCCACTTTAGGACCAATACCCGATACTGTTATTAGCTTTTCAAAAATAGCCTTTTCCTCTCTGTTTAAAAAGCCATATAACTCTTGTGCGTCTTCACGAACATTAAAATATGTATATATTTTAACCATATTCCCCTTTTCTGGAAGTTTAGACACTAAAGATTGGGTAACTTTAATCTCATAGCCTATTCCTCCTGCCTCCACCACTACTTTTTGAGGATAAACTTCTTCTAATCTTCCCTTTATATATGCAAACATCCAATACTCCTTTCATAATCACTAGCAAAATAATGATCTGCTTCCATACTTTCTACCCATATCTGCACAGTGAATGTGACATATAGCTACTGCTAAAGCATCTGCTGCATCATCGGGTTTAGGGATTTCTTTAAGGCCCAACAATGCCTTTACCATCTGTTGAATCTGACTTTTCTCAGCCCTGCCATACCCAACTACCGATTGTTTTACTTGTAAGGGAGTATATTCATAAAGGTTTAATCCAGTTTTTGCAGCAGCTAGTACTGACACACCTCTAGCATGTCCTACAGTTATAGCAGTTTTAACGTTTTTATTAAAAAATAATTCTTCTATGGCAACTTCATCAGGTTGAAAACGAGCAATCAGCTCTTGGACAGCATCATATATAGTTACCAATCGCTGTGGTATCTCCATTGTGGGAGGAGTGGTAATGGCTCCATAATCAATAGGTCTTAGTATATTGTTTTTTTTCTCTACCACCCCATAGCCTACGATAGCCATTCCCGGGTCAATGCCTAAAACAATCATATAAAATCCCTATCCTTATAATTTATATTCTTTAAATTATACTGCTTAGTATTAATACAAAACTCATTCCAACGTCGCTATAGTAATATTATGCTTTTTCCTTAAATCTGTCAATGGACAGATTAAGTTAAACAAAAAACACTTGAATAATTATGCTTTTATGTGTATAATTATTTATTATTTAAGAGGAGGGTTATTATGAAACAAAAGGAAAAAGTAGTTCTTGCATATTCAGGTGGATTGGATACATCCATAATTATACCTTGGCTAAAAGAAAATTACGATTATGAAGTTATTGCCGTAGCAGGCGATGTTGGTCAAGGCGAGGAACTAGCTCCTTTAAAAGAAAAGGCTATTAATAGTGGAGCTAGTAAAATTTATATAGAAGATTTAAAAGAGGAATTTGTTACAGATTTCATTTTTCCTACTTTAAAAGCTGGTGCAGTATACGAAGGTAAATATCTACTTGGCACCTCCATGGCACGTCCCGTAATTGCTAAACGACTAGTAGAAATAGCCGAAAAGGAAGGAGCAACAGCTATTGCCCACGGAGCAACGGGTAAGGGCAACGACCAGGTTCGTTTTGAACTAACTATAAAAGCCCTAAATCCTCATCTAAAGATTATCGCCCCTTGGCGGATTTGGGAAATTAAATCTCGTGAAGACGCAATTGACTATGCAAAAGAGCGAAATATTCCCATACCGGTTACTAAAGAACATCCATACAGCATGGATAGGAATCTATGGCATTTGAGTCATGAGGGTGGGAACTTAGAAGATCCGTGGAATGAAGCACAGGACAATGTATATCTCATATGCACTCCCCCACATCTAGCGCCTAATAAACCGGAATATGTTGAAATAGAATTTGAAGGAGGAATTCCCGTTGCCGTAAACGGGCAAAAATATAAACCTGTAGAGCTTATAGAAACTCTTAATGAAATCGGTGCTAAACATGGTATTGGGATAGTAGACATGGTAGAAAATCGCTTAGTAGGCATGAAATCTAGAGGTGTATATGAAACTCCAGGAGGAACTATACTATATGCTGCCCACCATGAGTTAGAAAGCATCACCTTAGATCGTGCTACTTACCAATATAAACAGCAAGTAGCAATAAAATTTGCTGAGTTGGTATATGATGGTAACTGGTATACTCCTCTTAGGGAAGCCTTATCCGCCTTTGTGGACAATACTCAAAAAACAGTTACTGGTACTGTAAGACTTAAATTATACAAAGGTAATTGTATACCTGCTGGTGTTAAGTCTCCCTATTCCCTATACAGTGAGGAATTTGCTACATTTGGTGAAGATAATGTATACAATCAAAAAGATGCAGAAGGTTTTATTAATCTATTTGGCCTGCCTCTAACAATACGAGCATTAATGAAAGAAAAAAGGAAGGGTTGACTATGAAACTATGGGGAGGGCGGTTTGAAAAACAAACTGCCAAGGAAGTAGATGATTTTCATTCATCTATCCATTTTGACTATAGGTTATATAAACAAGATATATTAGGAAGCATTGCCCATGCGCAAATGCTAGGTAAACAGAGCATAATCTCCAAAGAAGAAGCTGAAAAAATAGTATCAGGCTTAGAGGAAATATTACAGGATATTGAAAAGGGAAAAGTAAAATTTAGTATATCCAATGAGGATATACATATGAATATAGAAAAAATATTGATTCAAAAGATTGGTGATGTGGGCAAAAAATTACACACTGGGCGAAGTAGAAATGACCAGGTTGCTTTGGATGTTCGTATGTATACAAAAGAGAAAATAGACCAAATAACAAGTCTTCTACTTAACTTAGAAAAAACTTTGGTGGGATTAGCTCAGGAACATATATTAACCATTATGCCTGGCTATACTCACCTTCAAAAAGCCCAGCCTATAACTTTGTCTCATCATCTAATGGCCTATTTTGAGATGTTTAGGCGTGATATCGAGAGATTGAGAGACTGTAAAAAACGGGTGGATTCAATGCCACTAGGCTCAGGAGCTTTAGCCGCTACCACCTATCCTTTGGATAGGAACTGGGTAGCTAAAGAGTTAGGTTTCTCATCAATTACCAGAAATAGTCTTGATGCAGTTAGTGATAGGGATTTTATTATAGAATTTATATCTTGTTGCTCTATAATTATGATGCATCTTAGCCGTTTTTGCGAAGAACTTATAATATGGGCCAGCCATGAGTTTCAATTTGTGGAAATGGATGATGCATATAGTACTGGAAGCAGTATCATGCCACAAAAGAAAAATCCTGACGTTGCTGAGCTGATTAGAGGTAAGACTGGACGGGTATACGGAAATCTAATTACTATCCTAACTGTTATGAAATCCCTGCCTCTTGCTTATAACAAAGATATGCAAGAAGACAAGGAAGCTCTTTTTGATAGTATAGATACTGTAATAAAATGCGTAGATATTTTTACACAAATGATAAAATCTACTAGCTTTAACAAGGAAAAAATGTATGAACAAGCTTCTAAAGGCTTTACCAATGCTACCGATGCTGCTGATTATTTAGTAAAAAAAGGACTTCCATTTAGAAGTGCCCACGAAGTAGTGGGAAAACTAGTTATTTATTGTATAAAAGAAGATAAATCTTTATTAGATCTATCCCTAGATGAATACAGAAAATTTTCTCCTATATTTGAAGAAGATATATTCCATGCTATATCTTTAGAAACTTGCGTTAACAATAGAAATATACCAGGGGGGCCTGCTCCCTCCAGTATGAAAACTGCAATTGAGGAAGCTTCAAACTGGCTAGATAAATTAGATGAAATAAAAATATAGCAGAACATTAAAAGGGCAAGGAGTTATATTTCCTTGCCCTTTCTCAATTTTTATCATAATCCTTAGTTTAGAGGTACTACTGCTCCCTCATAATTATTTTCTATAAACTGTTTAATTTCATCGCTTTTTAATACTTCCACAAGGGCTTTTATAGCCTCCTTATCTTCATTACCCTTTTTCACTGCTACTACGTTGCCATAGGTTGTGGCACCGATAGAATCAGCATCCTCAGTTGCTAAGGCATCTTTTCCTACACTTAATCCTGCTTCAATAGCATAGTTACCGTTGATAACAGCAATATCAACGTCCTGTAGGGAATGAGGAATTTGAGCAGCTTCTATTTCTATAATCTCTAAATTTTTTGGATTTTCAACAATATCATTCACAGTTGCTTTCAGTCCCGCATCTTCTTTTAGTTTAATTAATCCTTGTGCTTCAAGTAACAGCAAAGCTCTTGCTTCATTGGTAGTGTCATTAGGAACTGCTACAGTAGCTCCTTCCCTTAGGTTATCTAAAGAGTCTGTTTTTCCGGCGTATATACCAAAGGGCTCATAGTGAATTACAGCAACTGATACCAAATCTGTGCCTTTTTCTTCATTAAAAGCATCAAGATATGGTTGATGCTGGAAATAATTTGCATCTAATGCCCCATCATTAACTGCAATGTTAGGTTGAACATAATCAGTGAATTCTACAATGTCCAGAGTATACCCTTTAGATTCTAAAATTTCAGCTGCCTTTTTGAGAATTTCTGCATGAGGAGCAGGAGTTGCTCCAATTTTTATAACAGTGCTCTCTCCTGAAGATTCATTTTCACTTTGATTATCAGCGGTGTTCTCATCGGAAGAGTTTTGATTGTTTTGATGTTCGGCAGAATTCTCACTTGAAGACTCATTTTGGTTTTTCTGGCTGCCAGTAGCACAACCAGCTAATAATGCTAAGGATAGAACTATAGCAGTAATAGTAAACAAAATTTTCTTACTCATTATTCTCCCTCCATAAATTTTTTATATTTTAGCTTTTTTATAATTTAACCCACTGTGCTAGTTCAAAAGTTGCCATTAATTGTCCATAATGGCTATTGATAAGTAAATACTATATTGATTAGGCTAAGAAAACTGAGCTCTTTATTCTGTATAAATCAGTGATGAAGAAAAGGTTAAATAGCCATTATGCAAAAGCATGGAACCTGCACAATGAGTGATTTTATAATTACTAAACTCTTTTATCACTACGTTTTGCCAATCGCATTCCTAATTCCTGGAAACCTTGGACGATAATGATTAACACAGCTACTGTAACAAGGAGTATCTGTGTTTCGCTTCTATAATATCCATATCTAACAGCTATGTCTCCTAGACCTCCTCCACCAATAAATCCGGACATTGCAGAATAACCCAAAATTGTGGTTATAGCAATTGCTCCTCCTATTATTAGTGATGGCTTAGCCTCAGGAATTAAAACTTTATAAATAAGCCTAAAGGTCCCTGTTCCCATTGCTCTTGCTGCTTCTATTATCCCTGCATCAACTTCTTTAATAGAAGATTCCACCAGTCTAGCAATATATGGTGCTGAAGCAATAACTAGAGGCACAATAGTTGCGGATGTTCCAAGAGTGGTGCCAACAATTTTTTTTGTCAGGGGAGTTACTGATATCATAAGTATGACAAAGGGTACAGATCTTAGTAAGTTAACAATAAAACCAAGTACCTTGCTTACAATAGGAAACGGACGAATACCATTTTTATCAGTTACTACAAGTATAAGTCCAATGGGAAGACCTATAGCATAGGCACATACTGTAGAAACAATTACCATATACAAGGTTTCAATTATACCTTTACCAATCATAGATAAAGTCTGAGCATCAAGCATCCTGGGTCACCTCCTCATACTTAATTGAACGTTCTTCTAGATATCTAAGCATTTGCTTAGTTAATATTCTATCTTCAGGTAATTGAATTAACATCTGTCCAAAAGCTTTGCCTCCAATATTTTTTGTATTAGCAAAAAGAATATTAACAGGGGCTTTAAACTTTGCTACCATATTGGATATAATGGGCTCAAATGCTGATTGGCCATCGAAGACTATCCTATAAACTTTTTCAGATTCGAATTCAGAAAACTGCTCATCGGATTTAAATACAAGCCTTTTGCCAGCTGCTGATTTTGGATTTACAAATACATCTTCTACTTTTCCCATTTCAACAATTCTGCCATTTTCAAGTATAGCAACTTTGTCACATATTGTTTCAATCACATCCATTTCATGGGTGATTATAACAATGGTTATACCAAATCTCTGGTTAATATCTTTAAGAAGCTCTAATATAGATCGAGTGGTCATTGGGTCAAGTGCACTAGTAGCTTCATCACATAACAAAACTTTCGGCCTGGTTGCAATAGCCCTGGCTATGGCTACCCTTTGTTTTTGTCCCCCAGATAATTGGGACGGATAGGCGTTAATTTTATCGGATAGCCCCACCATTTCCAATAGTTCAATTGCCCTTTGTTTAGCTTCTTTTTTTGGAACACCAGCTATCTCTAAGGGATAACATACATTTTTAAGCACTGTTCGTTGCATAAGCAGGTTAAACTGTTGAAATATCATACCGATTGCTTGCCTAACTTTTAACAATTCTTTTAAGGATAAATCTGCCAGATTTTGGCCATCAAAAATAACCGAACCCTCCGTAGGCCTTTCAAGGAAATTCATACATCGTACTAGTGTACTCTTACCGGCACCGCTTTGACCAATGATACCATATATCTCACTCTGAAATATGTCTAGATTAATATCTATCAAAGCGTCTACTTCTGATTCCTTAGTGTTAAATATTTTGGTAACACCACGTAAAGAAATAATAGGTTCATTTGTATCCATCCTCCATCCTCCCTCTTCAATTTTTACAAAAATAAAACAGGTTCTCGAATGAACCTGTTCAAGACATTTCTTATTGAAGCTTTATAAGAAAGCTTATAAAAAACAGCAGAAACTCCACATCTTACAATTATCTTTAAAAAGAGTCAATTTGTTCATTCGAGCAACTATGATTTTTTTATGAGCACAGCGATACATGTACATGCACATTCGCATGAACATCATCATGGGCATCATCAACATGTATACGCTCACTCCCATAGTCACTCTCACCTAATAATCACCTACAACTTGTTATTTAACAATTAATAAGTATAATACATTACATTATCAAATTTGTCAATCATATTTTTATTATTCCCTTACTTGTCCTTGTCCTCGTATTATATACTTAACAGTAGTTAACTCTTTCAATCCCATAGGTCCTCTTGCATGGAGTTTCTGTGTGCTTATTCCCATCTCTGCTCCAAAACCGAACTCCCCTCCATCGGTGAACCTAGTAGATGCGTTGACATATACAGCAGCAGCATCCACATAATTGAGAAATTTTTCTGCATTAAAGTAATTTGATGTAACTATGGCCTCTGAGTGTCCACTACCATATTTATTTATATGCTCTATGGCATCATCTATCCCGTCCACTACTTTTACAGCCAAAATATAGTCTAAATATTCCGTTGACCAATCATCTAAGCTAGCAGCTTTAACTTGAGGCACTATTTCAAGAGTCCTTTCGCAACCACGTATTTCAACATCTTTTTCCTTTAGTTTTTCTATCACCCTGGGTAAAATTTCTTCAGCAATACCCTTATCCACTAATAAAGTTTCCGCTGCGTTACATACTCCTGGTCTTTGAGTTTTAGCATTAACTATAATATCCACTGCCATATCATGATCACATTCTCTGTCTACATATACATGACAATTGCCAACTCCTGTTTCAATAACAGGCACAGTAGCATTTTCTATTACAGTTTTAATTAGACCTGCTCCGCCTCTAGGTATGACTACATCTACAAGTCCATTAAGTCTGATAAGTTCTTGGACACTTTCCCTGCTAGTATCCTCGATTAATTGAATAGCACCATGGGGAATACCAAAATTATAGGCAGCCGCTGTCATTACTTTTACAATGGCTTTATTTGAATGGATTGCTTCAGAGCTCCCTCGCAGTACAACGGTGTTGCCAGTCTTTATACATAATCCTATGGCATCAGCAGTTACATTGGGGCGGGATTCGTATATTATCCCTACTACTCCTAGAGGTACTCTTTTCTGACCTATTTCTAAGCCGTTGGGTCTTTTCCATTGAGATATTACTTCACCTACTGGGTCTGGAAGAGATTTAATCACCCTAAGCCCTTGAGCCATGGCTTTTATTCTTTCCTCATTTAAAATCAATCGGTCAATCAATGCCCTAGGTCTTTGCTTTTCCTCAGCCATACTCACATCTAATTTATTTTCGTCTATAAGCATAGACATATTGCTTTCTAAAGCACAAGCCATTGCCTCTAGGGCTTTATCCTTTTGAGCCGATGAAAGCACGGCTAAGTTTTGGCTAGCTTCTTTAGCCAGCTTTGCCTTTTTTGCTACTTCCACTTTACCTTACCCCTTTCTATTTAAAATAAATTCCCCATTAAAGGCTTATTTTGCTATTTTTCCAGGATTTTATCCTTATTAGGAACAAATAAAGTGCCTATGTCTTTACCCTCTAATATTTCATATATATGTTCAGGATGCTCACCATTAGTAATAATCATTGGAATACCTGCTGCACAACTTATTCTAGCAGCATTTATTTTGGTTTTCATGCCTCCAGTGCCTAAATCGCTATTGGTATCCTCTGCTCCCTCTATAACTTGATTGCATACATCATATATGATAGGGATCAATTTAGCATCATCATGGGCTTTAGGATTTTTATTATATAATCCTTCTATATCTGAAAGTAATATCAATAGATCCGCACCTATTAATTCAGCAACTACAGCTGACAGGGTATCGTTGTCTCCAAAAATTGGCTCTATCTCTTCAGTAGCTACCGTATCATTTTCATTTACAATAGGAATAACCCCATAATCTAATAAAGTGCAAAAGGTATTAAAGGTATTTTGTTTTTTTAACTCATCATCTACAACATCACGAGTTATAAGAACTTGAGCTACAATTTGATCATATTCGCTAAATAATTTGGAATAGTAATGCATTAAACTAACCTGGCCAATAGCTGCTAAGGCTTGTTTTTGGGGCAGAGAACTAGGTCTATCAGAAATACCCATGCGGAAACGACCAATTCCTATTGCTCCTGATGTAACTAATACGATATTCTTTCCATCACTTCTTAAATCGGCTAAAACCCGAACTAGTTTCTCTGTCAAATGAAAATCCATGCTACCATTAGCATGGGTAATTGTAGACGTTCCAACCTTTACTACAATGGTTTGTGAGTCCATAATCCTTTTCTTAAGCTCTGTCATTCCTACCCTTCCCCTCAAAACAATCATTAATTGTATTTTACTCTTTTCTATTATAAATGGCAATAGCCAATCCCTCCTAAGCTTTTAGGAGGGATTGGCTATTATAACTCAACTATCCAAGCTTTCCATAAAATATTCTACCTCTTCAAGAGAGTCCATTACCAATCCTTTTCTTATCTCATCCTGAACATCAGGAGGTAATTTGTCTATGGATATCTGTGTTTGTTGAATATTTCTCTCTTCATTCTTTTCTTCAGAAGGCATATAAATAACTACCATGCCATCCCTATCCTTTAAAACAAAATGATTTGGGCAGTAATCATCCAGTTGCTTTGTTAAAATTATCCGGGCATATGAAAATTCATGGACATCCCAATCTGGAAATTTTGCTTCGATTTTTTGTCTGCTAAGGCCTATTTCGTCGCCTTGAGCTTTTCGCTCCTCTACTATTTTGTCATTACAGCTAGTGTAGTACGTTTCGAAAATTAACAGAGTGTTTTCTGTAGTAATATCTATTACTGGTAACTCTTGTCCTGTAATTTCTTTAGCACTTTTTCTTGCAGTATACATGGTTTCAAAACCTTGCTCTTCATTATTGTTTTTTACATTCTCTTTAAGCCGTTCCTGCCCGATGTGCATACCCAGCGCATAACCGCCAGCCATCATGGCCAACACAAGAAACACAGCTATAATATACTTGTTCTTATAAAACACTATAATCCCTCCGGACTTAATTTGGATTATAGTGTTACCATTTTATACTATTTTTATACATGGCACTCTTTTTAGGTCCACACACCTAGAATTTTAATGAAACGTATATGCTTCCATGAATATCCTATCAGTGGATACATTAACCTGTCTCTTGAATGAGTATTAATAAATATATTCTCCAACCCTGGAGGATTACCACATTGGGTTATAAATAGAGAATGTCCAAACCTACCTTCATTGCTAAAACTAAGCTGTATCATATCCCCTGGCTCAACCTCTGATACGGAAACTTCTATACCATAAGGACCAGGAGATATAATCCTCCTAGTTAAGAATTGATGTAAAAATTCAACCCCTGTCCATGCAGGTGCTTTTCGATTGCCGTCGATATAATACCATCCCATATATATATCATAGTTCATTACTTGACATCCAGCGTATAAACATTGGGAAATAAAATTAGTACAGTCTCCACCAAGATTGGAGTAATCCAAATACTGTGGATTCCTGCCCAATGCCCATCGATTGGAGTATTCTATCGCTGCTTTTCTATTATAAGGTTTATAATCACTTGTCCTATAAAACATAAAAAAACCTCCACATACACCATTTTGATTCAGTATATGTGCAGGTTTGTCTTATTGCTACTAAGATTAAAGAATTATTCTTGTTCATTTAATTCAAGGTTATGATATACATTTTGTACATCATCATGATCTTCAAGCTTTTCAAATAATGATAGGGCCTGCTCATATTGCTCTCCAGTAAGTTGTACATAGTTTTGGGGAAGCATAGCTACTTCTGCAGATGCAATTTTATATCCGCTCTTTTCTAGTCCTTCTCTAACCTGGCTAAAATCTGCCGGATCTGTCAAAATCTCAAAAAGTCCATCCTCCAGCTCTATATCCTCTGCACCAACTTCTAAGGCTTGCATCATAAGCTCTTCTTCATCAATGTCTTCAGAATCTTCTATAAGAATAAGACCTTTTCTATCGAACATCCAAGATACACAACCGGTAGCTCCCAAACTTCCTCCACTTCGATCGAATATATATCTCATTTCTCCAGCTGTTCTATTACGGTTATCAGTAAGGACCTGTACTATAACAGCAACTCCATTAGGACCATAACCTTCATAGGTGATCTCTTCATAAGTTACATTACCCAGTTCCCCCGCAGCCCTCTTTATGCTTCTAATAATATTATCATTAGGCATATTGGCTGCCCTGGCATTGGCAATAGCATCCCTTAGCTTAGAATTAGTTTCAGGATCACTTCCCCCTTCTTTTACTGCTACTGCAATCTGCCTACCTATCTTTGTAAATAACTTTCCTCTTTGAGCATCAGTTTTGCTCTTTTTATGTTTTATATTGGCCCATTTAGAATGTCCTGCCATCTGGACCACCTCCTCTTATTACATAAATAATAATTTATTTTGCTAGTTCAATTTTTCTACTGTATGAATGCAATGTGCTATTGATAAGTGAACTCTTTAACTGATTTGGTTTTAAAAACTTAGGCTTGATTTTATCCAAATCAGTATTGAAGTAAACGGTCAATAGTACATTGTGATTATTAATGAACTAGCACAATAGGTTAGATTAACTAAGTAATTATAAAAATTCCTTATAATAATAACATATAAAAAAAGGGGTGTAAAGCAAAAGAGGTTATTCCCGGTATTGACTGATTATGTTATAATATAATAAATATTTCTGAGAAAAATTGGAGGAATATCATGAAAAATTGGAAAAAGTGGTTTGGTGACTTTATTAATTTTAAAGTTAAGCCCAACCATCCTATAAAAAAATCAAAAGAAAATGCAAAAGAGAACGAGAATAAAGAGAAAAAAAGTCATCCTCTTGGCAGATTTTTTGTCAGAAAACGAAGGCAGCCAAACTTTTTTATATCAATATTTGTAACTACTGTGAGAATGTTTTTGTTGCTTTTTATTTTGGTAGGTTTTCTTGGCTTTGGCGCAGTCATAGGCATTGGCAAGGCTTATCTAGATTCAACGCCAGAGCTAGACGTAGTTCAAATTCAGGATCAAAGCGAAACTTCTTTTATCTATGATAAATATGGTAATCTTATTAC
>Ga0209537_1000724_pt1 | contig 39939 bp, 46 predicted proteins | sample BioPla4DNA1_FD_187698 | JGI IMG/M metagenome (GOLD analysis project Ga0209537, IMG submission 187698) | Biogas fermentation microbial communities from Germany - Plant 4 DNA1 (SPAdes) (version 2) | ecosystem: Engineered > Bioreactor > Anaerobic > Digestate | place: Bielefeld, North...
CTTAGCCAGCATCGATTACACCAAGAGCAGCAGCTCAACTGCAACCAGGAACGCCTTGAGAGCAGCCATCACCAAGGTATTAGAGGATGAGGCAGCAGCAGTGCAGGCAGCCCTTGATGCAGTCAACGCAGCACAAATAACCGATAGAGTGGAAGCCTATAACAAGTTGATGGAAGTTGCTGAAACATTAGGGCTCAATGTTGGAGAGGGTAGTGACTTTGCCGGTCTTGTACAGGGCAGAGCGGAAGCAGCGGCTAAAGACCTATTTGACAACAAGCCGGCAGGTGGATACGACCTTGAAACCTTACAGGCAACCTTTAATGAGATAGTAGCCACCCGGTTAGTATTTGAACAATCTGTAGCCCTGTTTGCAGCAGCTTCAGCAGAAAATCCGCTGGAAGACTTAAGTTACATCACCATGCTGATAGAAAATCTAGAAAATGTAGAGTATCAGACTATACACTCAGGTAAGAACATTGAAGGTGAAATCTTACCAGAACTTGAAGGTTTGGTGGCAGACTTTAACGCATTGACACCGGAACAGCAAGAAACAGTGCTAAAAGACATGAACTATTCAGCTACAACCAGTTCCACTGCTACCAGAAATGCGCTTCGAGCAGCTATTACCCAGGTATTGGCTGATGAAGAAGCAGCAGTTGAGGGTGAATTGGAGACCGGACAAGGAACAAACATCCAAATGTTACAAACTCCTATGATGAATTCAGAAGACCCAGTAGCAGAAGAACCCGTACCAGCAGAAGCTGAAACTGAAGTTACAGTAGGGGAAGCAACTGAAAACGATGAAGCGATCGCTGACGGTGCAGTTGAAGAAGTGAATGGTGAAGAAATAACTGAGGAACCAGCAGTAGAAACTGATGAAACACAACTTGAAGCCGGCGTGGAAGCTGTTGAAGTTACCGATGAAGAAGTTGTAGAGGAGACAGTAGACGCTGAAGACACCATTGAAGAAATCCAAGAAACTGCCGAAAAAGAAGTGGCTTAGAGTTATAACTTTCTCCCTAAGCTGACTTAACCCATCAGTAACCGAAGGAAAAAACCAACACCGCCCCGTGGGAAAGCAAGCAATTAAGCGCTCTCTCACGGGGCTTTTTTTTGGGTGAAAGTGAAAGAAGTATTGACATGAATATTTTTCCATGCTATAATTACGCTATAAGGCGTAAATAGTGTAAAATAAAAAGGAGGTGCTTATGTTGCGAGAACAATTTATTCGATTTGGCGATTTTATCAAACAGAAACGTCTTAATGACCCTCGGGAGTTAACCCTTAAAGACATGTCCGAAAGGCTGGGAATATCTCTAAGCTTCTTAAGCGATATCGAAAACAACCGCAGAAAGCCTTTTGACAAAGATAAGATTGAGAAGTTCGCCCAAGTGCTTAATCTTTCCGATGAGGACAAGGCTAAAATGTATGATTTAGCAGCCCGGGATCGTAGGGAAATTCCCTCCGATATAGAGGACATTATGATGTACAGTGAAATTGGGGATATGGCAAGGCTAGCCCTCAGGCAATCTAAGGCAGGGGTAATTGATGAGGAGGATTGGAAAACATTTATTAGAGACATGGAAAAGAAGAAAGGAGGAAAACAGTGATTGAATTCAGATGGAGCAAGATGGATAAACAAGATAACACCCCTATCCTAAAGGATACCGAAATTGATGAGTTGGCTGAAATGCTGCTTGCAGACTACAAACCACAGCTATTAAAAGAGCCTACACCAATCAACCACCTACATTTTTTAGAATCATATCTTGGCGCCAATATTGAATTCATGGACATCTATTATGAAGATAAACCAATCTGGGGTGCTACAGCTTTTAATGATCAAGAGTATATAAAGGTTTTTGACCGAGAAAACTGTCGAGTTGGGGTAAGAAAATTAACGAACCGAACCATCGTAATTGATAATTACGTTATGCAGGAAGGCAAAGAAGGGCTGGGACTTTTTACGGGGTTGCATGAAGGGGGCCATTTATGGCTTCATCCTGGTGTCTTTACTGCACCTGATAATAGTGGGCAACTTTCCCTTTTTAAAGATGAAAAGCCTAAGATTAGGCCAGTTGTATGTTGCCGCCACAATAATATCGAAAGTTTCGGGCGGAAAAAGGCGCTTGTAACATCTGAAGATTTCCGGGAACACCAAGCCGATTATTTTGCATCAGCCATAGCCATGCCAAAGTCTACCTTTATACCACTAGCTTTAGAAATACTTAATTTAAATGGTATTACTGGTGGCAGAGTAATAACCGGAATTGATTGGCAGCACGATTGGTTTGCTGAGGAGGAATTCCCAAGGTTAATAGCAGGGGTATATGGGGTATCCAAGCAAGCGGCCTTCATTAAATTGCGTAAATTTGATTTTATTGTGGCGAAGGATGATTTACAACCTTCCCTGTTTTAAGCTATATTTTTTTACCATTCATTACGCTAGATGGCGTATATGGCGTAAAGGAAAAGTGCATATCTATAATGAATTCAAGGAAACAAAAAAGGATAAGAAAGGGGGTATGCCTTTGCTACTAAAAGAGGTTCGACATACGGTCTTCAAAAATAATAAACGGCATAACAAACTGTTGTTTAACTTGCTAATTAAGGAAGAGGCCCTTTTTATCTCAGCAAAATGCCGAGATGTTGCCGAGCCCATAGACATAAATTTAGAATGGATTCTAGAACCATATTTGGAGCCTCAAGATGTTAAAGATCTAAGGCGTATAGCAAAATCAATTTACAAAAAGAAACTAAGAAAAGTTTCCTAACAATTTAATACTTTATCAATCCCACGTGAGCTGTCTGATAGCCGGATTGAAATGAAATGTGTTTTGGGGTGATTTCCTTAGCACATATCATTTCATCTGGCTATTTTTTTGTTTTAAATACTTTTCTAAATATGAAATAGACCTGCATATTTAACATTTACTCTTTAGTCACAGAGCAAATGGAAGGGGGGTGAGAAAGCGATGGGGCCAAATGAAAGGCGGATGGAAATCATAGAAGCCTTATGCCGCAGGAGGCAAGACACTATGGCTAATCTGGCTGCTGAGTTTGGTGTAAGTGTCAGAACAATTAAAAACGACATTGACATCCTATCGCTTTCTTACCCAATAGAAACCATCCGGGGTCGTTATGGCGGAGGTGTAAGGGTAGCAGATGGCTATTATTTGCACAAGAAATATCTAAAACCTGAACAGCAAGAACTGTTGGAACGATTAAGTGCTAACCTTTCCGGCAACGACCTAATGGTGATGAACAGCATTATTAAAGATTTTGCTCTGAGTAGTTAAAGGAAAGAAGGTGGAGTCATGAGTGAACTGCATTTTGCACTAGCAGAGGAATTAGAAAGACTTGCGGCAGGATATCGTGCCTTGGCAAAAGGTGAGTTAGATCCAGATGAGATCACTCTTCAGGACATTAGCATCGTGCTCACAGAGAAAATGCAAAAAGGCAGAGTATCTGAAATTAAAACGTTACTCAAAAAATATGAGGCAGGGAAATTGGTGGAGGTAAACCCGGAAGACTATATGGCCTTTTACCAAGAAGCCAAAAAGTTGTAAAGGAGGGAAAGAAGTTGATAGATGATGTTGTTTTAAATATTGCAAAGGACCTTAGGAAGTTGGCAACTAGCATAGAAAAACTGGCAAAAGAAAAGTCAACCAAGTGCAAAGAAACAACAACTACTCTACAGGAGATTACTCTAGAGGACGTTAGAGCAAAGCTGGCGGCACTGATGCAAGAGGGCAAACAAGCAGAGGTTAAGGCGCTTTTACAAAGACATGGTGGAGAAAAGCTCTCAGACATTCCAGAAGAAAAATACCCGGCACTCCTTGAAGATGCGGAGGGAGTATAAATGGCAAGACAGAAGGTGAATTGCGCTTCAGGCGCAAGAGAGGCTGGCCTGGGCCATGCATTACTATCTGCTTCTGGCTCCGAGAAATGGCTTAATTGTCCACCCTCGGCCAAGTTGGAAGCTGAGATAGAAGAAAAGTCCAGTGAGTACGCCCAGGAAGGCACCTTTGCCCATGCTTTGGCTGAGCTTAAACTAGCCCGCTACTTAGAAAACATTACTGCTCTTAAGTATGAGAGCAAACTTAAAAAGCTAAAGCAAGACAAATTTTACAGCCAAGAACTAGAGGACGATGTGCAAACCTATGTGGACTTTGCCATTGAAAAAATCAATGAAGCAAAAGCTCGCACCAAAGACGCAGTAGTGCTTCTGGAAGCCAAACTGGATTACAGTCCCTGGGTGCGAGAGGGTTTTGGCACCGGGGATCTAGTGTTGGTGACTGATGATGTACTGGAAGTGGTAGATCTTAAGTTTGGAAGAGGGGTGCAAGTTTCAGCGGTAGATAACAGCCAAATGCGGCTTTATGCCTTAGGAGCTATAAATCATTTTTCTGTCCTCTATGACATCAATATCGTAAAAATGACCATCCACCAACCTAGGTTGGATAGTATCTCCTCTGATGAAATGGGAGTGGACGAGTTAGTTAACTGGGGAGAGAGTGTTGCCAAACCAAAAGCAGCGTTAGCCTCTAATGGTAAGGGCGAGTTTAAACCCGGCGAACATTGCCGTTTTTGTAAAGTGCGCTTCACCTGCCGAGCCAGGGCTGACGAGCATATGAAGCTCGCCCAGCATGACTTCAAAAAGCCGCCTCTTTTAACCGACGAGGAGATCATTGAAGTCATGGCAATAGCTGATGCACTACAAAGCTGGGTTAGCGATGTCCAGGCTTACGCCTTAGACCAAGCCGTAAATCATAACAAGGAATGGCCAGGATACAAGCTGATTGAGGGCCGAAGCTACCGGCGATATGAAGACGAAGCTCAAGCGGCAGAAGTTTTAATGGCGGCAGGCTTTGGTGAGGACAAGATCTATGCCAAAAAGCTGCTGGGCATTACGGCCATGGAACGGCTGGTGGGCAGGGAGCAGTTTAATGGGCTGTTGGGGCCATACATTAAAAAGCCCCCTGGGAAACCAAAGCTGGTCAGTGTGGATGATAAACGACCGGCAATAAAAAGCACAGCTGAAATTGATTTTAAGGAGGAAATATAGATGTCAACTAAAGTGATAACCGGTAAGGTTAGATTTTCATATGTGAATGTGTGGGAGCCAAAATCAGTAAACGGCAGTGACCCCAAGTATTCGGTTTCTTTAATCATTCCCAAAAGCGATAAAGAGACATTAAAAAAGATTAAGGCTGCTATTGAAATAGCTAAGAAAGAGGGGCTTGCCAAGCTTGGCGGTAAAATCCCAGCCAATCTTAAAACTCCCTTACGGGATGGAGATACCGACAGATCTGATGATGAAGCCTATGCTGACAGCTATTTTGTAAATGCCAATAGTTTCATTAAGCCTGGAATCGTAGATAAAAATGTTGAGCCTATCTTAGATCCGACTGAGTTTTATTCAGGTTGCTATGGCAGGGCCAGTATTATCTTTTATGCCTACAACGTCAACGGGAATAAAGGTATTGCCGCAGGTTTACAAAACCTACAAAAGCTCGAAGATGGTGAGCCGTTAGGCGGCAGATCCAAGCCTGAAGATGATTTTGAACTCTTGGCCGATGATGCTCTCGACATTCTCGAATAGCATGCTATCCATAGATATCGAAACCTACAGCAGCGTAGACCTCGCCAGATGTGGGGTCTACGCTTACACCCAGGCGGCGGATTTCACCATATTATTGTTTGGTTATACCTTTAATAACGACCCAGTGCAGGTTATCGATTTAGCTAATAATGAGGCCATCCCAGATGAGATTATCAGTGCTTTAACGAACTCAACTGTAATCAAAACAGCATTTAATGCTAACTTCGAGAGAACTTGTCTGGCGCAATATCTCAACATACCAATGCCACCCCAGCAGTGGTACTGCAGCCAAGCTCATGCCTTAACCTTGGGTCTACCGACAAGTTTGGAGAAGGTGGCTAAAGTGTTAAATCTATCCACTCAAAAGATGCAGGAGGGGAAGGCGCTAATCCGATACTTTTCAATGCCTTGTAAACCGACCAAGTCTAACGGTGGCAGAACTAGAAACCTTCCCCACCACGATAGGGAGAAGTGGACTTTATTTAAGGCTTACTGCAAACAAGATGTGGAAGTGGAAAGGGCCATTCGGCAAAGGCTAGAGCGCTATCCGATGCCGGAAAAGGAAATGCGGTTATGGTACCTCGACCAGCGCATTAACGACTACGGAGTTAGGGTAGACCAAAGGCTGGTGGAAAACGCCATTCAATGCGATGGAGGTTACCAGAAGAAATTGATGAAGGAAGCCACCCATTTAACCGGGCTGGAAAATCCCAATAGCCCTACCCAGTTAAAGACATGGCTTCAAGATGAACATGGTATCAAAGTGGAAAGCCTGGCCAAAGCAAATGTGGAAGAACTGCTAGCCAAAATAAGCAATCCGACAGTGAAGCGGGTGCTGGAACTCAGACAGGATATGTCCAAAACTTCTGTTAGAAAATATGAAGCGATGGAACGGGCAGTATGCAAGGATAGGCGGGTTAGAGGGTTGTTGCAATACTATGGAGCCAACCGAACGGGACGCTGGGCGGGGAGGCTGGTGCAGGTGCATAACCTTCCTAGAAACAACATGAGCGATTTGGACTTGGGCAGAAGGCTTCTCAAGGTTGGGGATTATGAAGCTCTGGAGCTATTGTTTGACAGTGTGCCTGATGTATTATCCCAACTCATTAGAACAGCTTTTATTCCCTCTCCAGGATGCCGGTTTATTATATCAGACTTTAGTGCCATTGAAGCTCGGGTTATTGCTTGGCTGGCAGGGGAGGAGTGGGTTATAGATACCTTCAAGGGGCATGGCAAGATTTATGAGATGACCGCCAGCAGGATGTTTGGGGTGCCGATGGAGCTTATTGTTCGGGGTAACCCGGAATACGAGCTGCGGCAAAAAGGTAAAATTGCTACTTTGGCCTGTGGCTACCAGGGTAGCGTTGGAGCCTTAAAGGCCATGGGAGCTTTAAGCATGGGGCTATCAGAGGATGAGCTGCCGGAAATTGTTGCAGCTTGGCGGCAGTCTAACCCGAATATCGTAAAACTCTGGTGGGACGTGGAAGAAGCAGCTATTCGAGCCGTAAAAGATAGAACAGCGGTCAATATGCGATATGGGCTTAAATTTTATTACAAAAGCGGAGTGCTATTTATCAGATTGCCCTCAGGTAGGAGTCTAGTTTATGTGAGGCCCAGGATTGAACTAGATGAACGCTTTAACAAAGATAAACTGACCTATGAAGGTGTGGAGCTGGGCAAATGGTGTCGGATCGATACCTATGGGGGGAAAATCACGGAAAATATTGTCCAGGCCATTGCTAGAGATTGTTTGGCCGAATCTCTCCTAAGGCTGGATGCCGCCGGCTATAAAATCGCATTTCATGTGCATGACGAGGTGGTGTTGGATGTGCCTTATGGCTTTGGCTCACTTAAAGAAGTGGAGGCAATCATGAGCCAACCGATTGACTGGGCACAAGGGCTACCCTTGCAGGCAGAAGGTTTTGAGAGTGATTACTATATGAAAGATTAGGAGGTTTTCATTCATGAGAGATATGAAAATATTTAACCATAAAGAATTTGGGGAGTTAAGTATTTTAATTATCAATGGTAAAGAATACTTCCCCGCTAGCAGGTGTGCTGCCATCTTGGGATACACCAATACCAGAGATGCGATATCCCGTCATTGTCGTGGGGTCGTGAAACACGACATCATCGATAATCTAGGTCGAACACAAGAGACGAACTTTATCCCCGAAGGCGATCTTTACCGTTTAATTATCCGCTCCAATCTACCCAAAGCAGAGCAGTTTGAAAGATGGGTGTTTGATGAGGTGCTGCCTTCCATAAGGAAATTTGGGCTGTATGCCACTGATGCCCTCATTGATGACATCTTAAATAATCCTGACTTGGGCATTAAGCTGTTTACAGAATACAAGCAGGCCAAAGAAAGAGCCAAGCAATTGGAGCTGGAGACTGCCAAACAGAAGCAGATTATCGGCGAGCTAAGACCTAAAGCTTCTTACTATGATCTGATTGTACAAAATAAATCTTTAGTTCCCATCACCAAAATTGCTAAGGATTACGGCATGTCAGGCCGGGCCATGAATAAGCTGCTTCACGAATTAGGAGTGCAGTATAAGATGGGCAACACCTGGCTTTTGTACCAGGACTATGCCGATCAAGGTTATACCCAATCCAAGACCCACACCATTGATGCCGAAAGAAGTGTCATGCATACCTATTGGACACAAAAAGGCCGACTGTTCCTTTACGACCTTTTGAAAAATAAGAGGGGCCTTTTGCCGGTAATTGAACGCAAAATCGCTTAAAGAGGGGGGGAGAAGCATGGATAAAATTAACCCTGACCACTACATGACAGGTGGCATAGAAACTATTGACTTTATTAAAGCCAAGCTCACTGAGGAGCAATTTAAGGGTTACCTAGCAGGAAACGTCATTAAATACCTCTCCCGTTTTGAACATAAGGCCGGGGAGGAAGATTTACAAAAGGCTAGGTGGTATCTAAACCGGCTACTGGTGGACAAGGAGCGGAGAAGACCTGTCATCTATGTCTGCTCTCCGCTCCGGGGAGATGTAGAAAGAAACATCCAAAAGGCCATCGCCTACTCCCGCTTTGTTTACAGCCAAGGCGGTATCCCTTTAGCTCCTCATGTTATCTTCACCACTTTCCTTGATGATACTGTTCTCGAGGAAAGGGCTGTGGGTTTGGACTTGGGCTTAGAGCTATTAGAAAAATGCGACGAGCTGTGGGCTTTTGGAGATAAGATTTCGGAAGGTATGACCGGTGAGATTGCCCGGGCGGGGGAATTGGGCCTTAGGGTAAAGAGGTTTAATAGCCAACTGGAGGCTGTTGCTTTATGACAAATGTAATCGCCCAAACAGCCCAGCAGCTACTTAAACAAGGTTGGCATTGTATCCCACTGCAGCCTGGGGAGAAAAAACCTATAGAAGCTAAATGGCAAGAACGACTTATTAAAGCGGAAGAAATCAATCAAGTTTTTACCCCGGACCGCAATATCGGCTTACTTTTAGGGGAGCCTTCGGACTGGATTGTAGATATTGACTGTGACACGCCGGAAGCTGTAATTACCGCCAGCTACCTAATGCCCGGGACAGATCTCTCCTTTGGCCGAAAAAGCATCGGGAAAGCACATTTATTATACCGCTGCCTAGAAGCACAAACTGTCAAGTTCCAAGATCCTATAGAGAACATTACCATTTTGGAAGTTCGCAGTACCGGTAGTCAAACTATGATACCACCCTCAACCCACCCTACAGGCGAAAAGGTGATCTGGATGGGCCAAGGCAAGCCCAAAGAGCTGGCTAATGTCGAGCTGGTTAAAGCAGCCCGGCTCACAGCGGCGGCAGCTCTTTTGGCCCGCCACTGGCCAGAGGCCGGGGCCCGTCAGGATACCGCTTTACATCTCTCCGGTGCTCTGGCCCATGCCGGCTGGGGCTTGGAAGAGATAAAAACTTTTATAGAGGCCGTGGTGGATGCTGCCAAAGATGATGAAGCAGATATGCGCCTTAAAGCATTAGGCTATGCCATAGATAAACTGCAAAAAGGAATGCCCGTTAGCGGTTGGCCAAAGCTTGCCGGAATAGTAGGAGATAAAATTGTAGGCCGGATGCGGGAGTGGATGGGTATTAGCTCGGTTATCAATGATTTTGGCAGTGGAATCTTTCGCCGTACAGATACCGGCAACGCTGAACGCTTAGTGTTTCACCACGGGGAGGAACTTCGCTATTGCTATCAACTGGGTAAATGGCTCATTTGGAACGGCAAGCACTGGGAAGTTGACGATAGTGGTGAGATTTACCGCAAAGCTAAAGATACAGTGCGCCGCATTGGAGCAGAAGCTATGCAAATTTACGATGAAACTGAACGCCGGGCAATGCTCAAATGGGCTATCACCTCAGAGTCCCGCACCCGACAAAGAGACATGATTACCCTGGCCGAAAGCCATCTGCCGGTGGCTCAAGATCAGCTGGATACAGATCCTTGGCTTCTAAATGTGCAAAACGGTACTTTAGATTTAAAGACCGGAGTGCTGATGCCTCACAACAGGAAGCAACTGTTAACTAAAATCTGTCCTGTGGCCTACCATGAATCGGCTAGCAGTGAGCTTTGGGATAGCTTCTTAAAGCGGGTACTGCCAGATGAAGAAGTAAGAAATTTTGTCCAGCGGGCTGTAGGCTATAGCTTAACTGGGGATTGCGGCGAAGAAGTGCTCTTTTTTCTCTACGGCACAGGGCGTAACGGCAAAAGCAAATTCATTGAAGCCATCCAGTATGTTATGGGTGATTATGCCAGTACCACCCGTCCTGAAGTATTTATGGAGAAAAAGCACGATACCATCCCTGTGGAGTTGGCAGCTCTCAAAGGAGTGCGTTTTACCAGTACCGTGGAAACCGGCTACGGCCAGCGCTTCGCCGAAAGTCTAATTAAACAAATAACTGGTGGGGATGAAGTGCAAGTGCGCTTTATGCGCCAGGATCCCTTTACCTACAAACCTCAGTTTAAGATCTGGCTAGCCAGTAACAACAAACCGGATATTAGGGGCCGGGACCAAGGCATCTGGTCTAGGATCATGTTAATCCCTTTTACAGTGACCATTCCTCCAGAAGAGCGAGATAAACAACTAGGAGAAAAGCTTAAAAAAGAAGGTGAGGCTATTTTGGCTTGGGCGGTAAAAGGATGTCTAGCTTGGCAAAAGGAAGGCCTCAATCCCCCGGAGCAAGTGTTGGATGCGGTGAGTGAATACCAGGAGGAGACAGATAGATTGGGTGAATTCTTTGAGGACTGCTGCAGCTTAAACCCTTTAGCTAAAACCACCACCAGGGATTTATATAGCGCTTATGAAATGTGGTGTGCGGATAACGGGGAAATACCGGTTAGGAAAATTTCCTTCTCAAGGATGCTGGGGGAGCGAGGGTTTTCAAGAGTGAGGATTGGGACCACTGGTTCCCGGGGCTGGGCTGGTATAAAGGTGGCAAAGAAAAAAGAATCAGGACCCGGTGAGGTGTTTGACATTTTAAGCTAAGAAGATAAGGGCTGATAGCAGTTAAGGTAAAAAGGTTTTATAGCGTAAACTAAAATCCTATTTGCAAACTTGAAAGTAAGTGTCAATAGCGTCAGTTTATAGACCATAATTTGGAAAATGCGGACACACAGACGCTAACAGACCAGAATTTCTATATAACTCTTATGTAGCTATTTTTCTATATGTCTATAGTAAAAACTGCGTCTATAAGTGTACAGTGTCTGGATATAAAAATGACGCTACTGACATCAAAAGCAAGGTTAGTATTGAGAGTTAATAATTAAATGATTGAATTTGGAAAATGATGTCGGCGGTGTCACTAGGGATAGGTGGTTCAATTGAGGGAAAAAGAAATCGAAGCAAAACTGAAAAAGGAAGTTGAAAAAGTAGGTGGACTGGCCTTGAAGTTTATTTCTCCAGGAGTGGCCGGTGTGCCGGATCGAATTGTGCTTCTGCCCTATAAAGTGATAGCCTTTGTGGAGCTTAAGGCACCAGGGGAACAATTGAGACCCCTGCAACTGAAAAGAAAAAAGCAGTTAGAAAAATTGGGTTTTAAGGTTTATGTTATAGATACTATTCAAGCGTTGGATGTTTTTTTGGGGGAGATGATGGGATGAAGTATATTCCTTACGATTATCAGGAATACGCTTTGAAATTTATTTTGAATCGAAAAGCAGCCGGTATCTTTTTAGACTGCGGTTTGGGCAAAACGGTGATTACTTTAACAGCTATCGCTGAACTAATGCACAACTATTTTGAAATAGCCCGGGCGTTGGTGATTGCTCCATTGCGGGTGGCGGAAAATGTATGGGACGCTGAAGCTAGGAAATGGGACCACTTAAAACATTTGCGGATTGCTAAAGTGTTAGGTTCAGAAAAGGAGCGCATTCAGGCGTTAAACACCAGTGCCGATATCTGTGTGATAAATCGAGAAAATACAAAGTGGTTAGTTGATTACTACAAAAAAGACTGGCCCTTTGACATGGTGGTGTTAGATGAGCTCTCTAGCTTTAAATCCCACCGGGCCAAAAGATTTAAGGCTTTGCGCAAGGTGCGGCCTTTATGCAAACGAGTAGTAGGTCTAACCGGTACTCCGGCTCCCAACGGACTCATTGACCTATGGTCACAAGTTTACCTTTTAGATAGTGGCAGGAGGCTAGGCAAAACCATAACCGGTTACCGAGAACGCTATTTTTTGCCCGATAAGCGCAATCAGCATGTGGTTTTTTCCTATAAGCCTAAAGAAGGCGCTGAAGAAGCTATCTACAAAAAGTTATCGGATATCTGCATCAGCATGAAAAATAAAGACCACCTAAATATTCCGGAGCGCATGGACAATATCGTGCCGGTTAAGCTGCCGCCAAAAGCTATGGAGCAATATCGGCAATTAGAAAGGGAACTGCTGCTACCACTACTGCAGGGTGATGTGGTGGCTGGAAGTGCGGCGGTGCTGGCCAATAAGCTCTTACAAATAACCGGCGGGGCGGTCTATGACGAGCATGAAGAAGTGCAGGTGCTCCATAACGAGAAACTTAAAGCCTTAGAGGATTTGGTAGAGGCGGCCAATGGCAAGCCTGTTTTAGTCTATTACGCCTACCGTCATGAGTTTGAGCGTATACAAAAGCACTTTGATTGCCGGGTGCTTGATAAACCGAAAGACATCGAGGATTGGAACAAAGGTGAAGTTCCGGTGATGCTGGCCCATCCCGCCTCTGCCGGCCATGGTTTGAATCTCCAGGATGGCGGCAGCACTATCATCTGGTTTGGCTTGCCCTGGAGCTTGGAATTGTACCAACAAGCTAATGCCCGTATTCATCGTCAGGGCCAGAAGAACACTGTGGTGGTGCACCACTTAGTTGCCAAGGAAACTATAGATGAAGACGTTATGCAGGTATTGGCTAACAAGAAAGCCGGACAAGAAGCCCTACTGCAGGCGGTAAAGGCTCGGGTGCGGGACATCTACCAGGAGGTGAGCTAACTGTGCAGGACTGTTTTGCTTATAGACGAAATAGCTGCAGCGCCTTGAAAGTGAAAAAGTGCGAAGGCTGCAGTTTCTATAAAACCAAAGAACAATATTTACTGGATCAAAAGAAAGCCCAAAATAGGATCTATGCTCTGGATGGAGATAAGCAGAGACATATTTTCGAGACATATTACGGCGGCAAACGGGAGGTGTTGTAATATGAATGCCAAGGAATATTTATCCCAAGCCCTCTGGCTTGATCAGAGAATAAACAGTAAGCTGGAACAGCTAGAAACACTAAGGGCACTGGCCATGAAAGTGTCTGCCAACCTGACCGAGGAGAAGGTGTCCGGCAGTAATAATATAAAAAGCCACATGGAAAACACCGTTGTCAAGATTGTGGATTTGGAAAAGGAAATTAACGAGGATATCGACCGGTTGGTGGATGTAAAAGCTGAAATCATGGAAACTATTAGTCAAGTGGATGATCCCATCTGCCAGCTGTTGTTGGAGATGCGATATATTAGTGGTAAAGCTTGGGAGGAAGTTGCTAGAGAACTAAATTATAACGATCGATCGGTTTTCAAGATTCACGGCAGGGCGCTAAAGAAAATCAAGAAAATAAAAAGAGGGCAGTAAAAGGCAGTAAAGGGCACCCGTGACGTATGCTATAATGTAAGATGTAAAGGCATGGAAAAAATCAAGAACACCAGATGCTGTTTGGATATGCCTTGGGACAGATCGAAACGACTCCTAAGGAAACACAGCATTCTTGATGAAGCCCTTGGAGGTTAAATTCTCCGGGGCTTTTTCTATGCCCATTAAAGAAGGTGATTAAATATGCCCAGAAAACCATTAAAACCTTGTCGCCATCCCGGATGCCCGGAGCTGACCAAAGGAAGGTACTGCAGCAAACATCAAAGACAAGTAGATAGGGAATACAACCGAAAGCATAGGCAACACCAGGAGCTATACCAAAGTGCCCGGTGGCAGCGTTTGAGGAGGCGGCTCCTGCTAAAATATCCTCTTTGCGCAGAGTGTGAACGACAGGGCTGGATTACCCAAGCAACGGTGGTGGACCATATCAAACCTCACAAAGGTAACCCGGAACTATTCTGGGACGAGGATAACTTGCAGACTCTTTGTAAATCTTGCCATGACCGAAAGACTGCCAAGGAAGGCCGCTGGGGAGAAAAAGGGAAGGTTTACACTTACTAACCTTGGGGGTAGGGGGGCATTAATCTCTACAGCCTTTGGCCCCAGGAGCGGCGGCGGGGCTTTGCGCAAGAATTCGCAAAATTCAAGAGGGGGGTATAAGCGGCGAAAGCCCGATTTTATAGGGTTTTGGTGTTTCAAAAGAGGTTAAAACAATGAGGAAAAGGAGGTGGCCATTTTGGAGATCAAGCGTATCCCGTTAGACGAAATTAATCCGGCTAAATACAATCCCAGAAAGGATTTAAAGCCAGGGGATCCGGAATATGAGAAGCTCAAAAAGTCCATTGATGAATTTGACTTGGTAGAACCGTTGGTGATGAACAAGCAGGGCAATGTGCTCATCTCCGGCCACCAGCGCTTAAAGATCCTAAAAGAACGAGGCGATACGGAAACAGAGGTTTCAATAGTTGACTTGCCGCCTGAACGGGAGCGGGCTTTAAACATTGCCTTAAACAAAATCAGGGGCGATTGGGACTTACCCAAGCTGAGCGAGTTACTTAAGGGCTTAGACGATGATTTAAAAGATATTACCGGCTTTGATGCCGAGGAGATAGATGAGCTTTTAGGTTTCAAAGAAGAAGTCGAAGAAGACAACTTTGACGAGGAAGTACCGGAAGAACCCATCACCAAACCGGGAGACCTATGGCTTTTAGGTAATCACCGGTTGCTTTGTGGGGACAGCACTAAGTTGACCGATGTAGAAAGGATTATGAACGGGGAAAAAGCCAACTGCGTCATCACTTCTCCACCATATGCCATGCAGCGAAAAGACGATTATGGCGGTATCCACCCGGACGAATACCCGGGCTGGTTTTTCCAAGTAGCCAGTAACATTTACCGGGTTTTGGCAGATAGCGGCTCCTTCTTTGTCAATATCAAAGAATACGTGGAAGATGGCCAGCGCTCCCTTTACGTTATGAAAACCATCATTGCTTTAGTGGAGGGCGGCTGGCGCTATGTGGACCAGCTGATCTGGACTAAGCCGGGCTTACCTGGCGGCTGGTCTAACCGCTTAAGGAACGACTTCGAGCCGGTGCACTTTTTCACCAAGAAAGAAAAAATCGACTGGATGGTGCAACTTGTAGAAGTAGATGAGGAAAGGCTGGAAACTCTGCCTTTAGATTTGGTGGATATGTACGAGGATCTATTCCACTTTACTAAAACTAAGAAAATCAAATTTAATCCTCGAAGCGTAGGTAAAACATCGGATAGAATTCGGGTTTCCGGCAGTGGTAAACAGACAAAAGGCCGAACCGGTAACATCACAGTCAGGGGTAGATTCAAAAGGGGGATTGCCAGACCTGGAAACGTGCTTCAGATACCTGGCAACACACATTCTCTAAAACATTCGGCTATTTTTCCAGTAAAGCTGCCGACCTTTTTTATAAAACTCACCACCGGTGTGGGGGATAACATCTTCGAGCCTTTTAGCGGCTCTGGCACTACCATCATAGCTGCTGAGCAGCTAGGCAGGAATTGCTATGCCTTAGAACTATCCCCGGCTTATTGCGACTTGGCTGTTAAACGCTGGGAACAGTTTACCGGGAAAAAAGCTGTTCGGCAGGAGGTGTAAAAGTTGCAGATACAAAAGATACCGTTAGAAAAACTAAATCCAGCCAGATATAATCCCAGAAAAGACTTAAAGCCGGGAGATCCGGAATATGAGAAACTTAAAAAGTCCATGGAGACCTTCGGCTATGTGGAACCGATTGTCTGGAACAAGCGAACTGAAAATATTGTCGGCGGCCACCAGCGCTTAAAAATATTGCAAGAACAAGCGCATACCGAGATAGAGTGTGTGGTGGTAGATCTTGACGAGACCCAAGAAAAAGCCTTAAATGTGGCTTTGAATAAAGTCAGTGGTGAATGGGATTTACCAAAGCTAGCGGACTTAATTAGCGAACTAGACGATGGAATATTTGATATTTCCATAACTGGCTTTGATGCTGCCGAGATTGAAGATTTGTTTTCTAAGGTCCATGATAAAGATGTTAAAGAAGATGACTTTGATGTAGATGAAGCTTTGAAAGAGCCGGTTATCAGTAAGCCAGGCGACCTCTGGCTGTTGGGAAGGCATCGGCTGTTATGCGGTGACAGCACGAAAGCGGAAACCTATGGAAAGCTGATGGATGGTAAAAAGGCAAATCTGGTTGTAACAGACCCGCCGTATAATGTTAATTTTACAGCAGGGAAAGAGAAAGAACGGCTGATTAAAAACGATAACCAGAAAGATGATGAGTTTTATCAATTTTTGCTGGCGGCTTTTAAGAACATATACCATGCACTTGCTGATGGTGGGGCTCTATACGTTTTCCATGCTGACACGGAAGGGCTTAATTTTAGAAACGCTGTGCGGGAGGTCGGCTTTCACCTTTCCGGGGTTTGCATTTGGGTTAAGGATACTTTAGTGTTGGGTCGAAGTGATTATCAATGGCAACACGAGCCTATAATCTATGGCTGGAAACCTACCGGTAGGCACAGGTGGTATGCAGACCGTAAGCAAACCACGGTATGGCAGTTTGACCGTCCCAAGAAATCCGAGGAACACCCTACAATGAAGCCGGTGGCACTTTGTGCTTATCCCATACAAAATAGCAGTGCTCCAAATAGTATTGTTCTCGATCCCTTTTCGGGGAGCTTTTCAACAGGTATCGCTTGTGAACAAACAGATCGCATTTGCTATGCTATCGAATTAGATGAAAAATATGTGGATGTAGGAGTAAAGCGCTATATCGAGTATATAGGCTCTGATAAAGAAGTTTTTCTAATACGAGATGGGAAGAAGCAGGCATATAAAGCCTATTTTTAACTTTACACCTTGCGGCCTGCATTCGTTCTCAAAAGCAGTCCTTTAAGTGCAAAAGAAGAGCCCTATAACCCTTGACTTATCTGTGTTTGTAAGTGATATATAGACTACCAAAAAACACAGGGAGGTAAGCAAGGTGAAAAAGAAAGAACGCTTTATAGCAACTTACAACAACAAAACCTACGAAATCGCCGGCAGGTGGGAAGACTCCATTGTCCTTTCTCCGGTGGGTACCCAAGACGACCGGTGCCTGATTTATACTGCAGATGTTTACAAACCGGTGAGTTGAAACAGGAAACGATAGAAAAAAGAGCCCTTTTCGGCAGGAAAATTGCCAATCTAAAAGACCTAAAGGATTTAACTCAGGCAGCTTTAAAAAAAGGGCAGATTGGCTCCACCTACCAGGTGGACAAAGAGGTTTCCCTAACTAATGAAGAATTTCAGCAATTTGCCAGTGACTTTTTCCAGGATCAGCCCTGGATTAGCCCGGAAGACGGTGGAGTGAATGAAAGAACGGAAATCCTCTGCATTCGGGTCATTAACAAAGAAACCGGTGAACGGGTGCTTGTAAACAGCGAAGGTTACACCTACCCCCGGTACACAGCTTTAGAGAAATAATAATCAGCCCTTAGGGGCTTTTTTACTTGCTATTTCTGTGGTTCTGAGTGATGTATATACATACCAAAAACCACAGGAGGGATTGATGATGACAAGAAAAGAACTGGTAAATCAGCTTAGCCAGCACCTTGAAGTACGCTCTGTTTATTTAGGAGCGCCCAGTTTTGCCTATCAAGTGGGCGACTACACCGTTGACCGACACGGCAGCATTTTAGATGTCCAGGGGCAGGTGGTAGAGCTGGAAGAACTGCTGGGGAACTCGGGGACAAAGGAGGAAGCGCAAGTGGAAGCTACGTCAAACCAAGAAACTGCTGATAAAACAGAATCAACTATTTTGCAAGTGGAGATTCCCCTGGAAGGCTATGGGGGGAAAAGCTTAAGAAACTTTCTACATCTGCTTTACAATAACCAGCCCCTTATAAAAAAGGCTTTGAGGTTAAAAAGCGATCTGGTGAGTGAGGAAATTATCGCTGCCTTAAAGCAGGAACGGATGGTGACACTAGACCATTTTAAGAAGGCGCTGGAAGGGGTGAACTGCCCCCACATTGACTTCGACTTTGATAAAGAAACCATCACCTTTAAGCTAGACACTGATGAGGTGAGCCCAGAGAAGGTAGAGGCGACTACAAAGCTTCTAGTGCAGGCAAATATCAACGCCAGAAGACTCAAGCGCAATGTGGCGGCGAAAGTAAAGGTCACCGATAACGAGAAGTTTACTTTTAGAACTTGGCTTTTGCGCTTGGGGATGGTCGGTGACGAATACAAACTGGCTAGAAAGATTCTTTTACAAAACCTCTCCGGAAACAGCGCTTTTAGAAACCCGGCGAAGGAGGAAGCGTAAAATGGATAAGCCAAAATGCAAACTAATAGGTCAGGATGGCAATATCTTTAACCTTATGAGCATTGCCAGCAGAACCTTAAAAAGTGCCGGGCTAAAAGAACAAGCGGAGGAGATGATTGAAAGAATCAGTAATTCCGGTAACTATCACGAGGCGTTGGGAATCATTATGGAGTATATGGAAGTAGAATAAATTACAAAAGCAACTCCCCAAAATAAAGTGAGTTAAAATAAAGTGTCCAAATTTTAGTTGGAAAGAGCCTTTTGGGGCTCTTTTTTCTTAATGGAGGTGAAAAGCTATGGCGACACGGGGAAGAAAACCTAAACCGACAGCACTTAAAGTTTTAGAGGGAAACCCCGGCAAAAGGCCGCTCAATAAAAACGAACCCCAGCCAGAAAAGAAAGCTCCTCGCTGTCCGTCATGGCTGGAGCCGGAAGCGAAAAAAGAATGGAAACGGATGGCCAAGACATTAGAGACCATCGGTGTCTTAACCCAAGTGGATAAAGCTGCCTTTGCCGGGTACTGCCAAGCTTATGCTCGCTGGAAGGAAGCGGAGGAGTTTTTGTCGAAACACGGCACCATCTTCAAAACCCCGTCCGGGTATATTCAGCAGGTACCGCAGGTGTCTATTGCCCAGACTTATCTGAAAGTGATGAAGGACTTTTGTTCTGAATTCGGCTTGACACCGGCGGCTAGGACCCGAATCCAGGTGGACAGCGCTGTGGGACAAGAGGATGATCCGATGGAAAGCATCCTCAAGGTGATGAAATAGATGTTTGATGTTGCCCAGGCTGAGAGGGCCGTCCAGTTTATCAGCCTGCTGAAACACACTAAAGGGGTCTGGTATGGAAAACCTTTTGAGCTACTTCCCTGGCAGGAAAAACTCATCCGAGATATTTTTGGCACAGTTAAAGAAAACGGTTACCGGCAATATAACACTGCTTATGTGGAAGTGCCTAAGAAAAATGGTAAAAGTGAACTGGCCGCTGCGGTGGCTCTTTACCTCACTTGTGGCGATGGTGAATGGGGGGCTGAAGTATATGGCTGTGCCGCTGATCGGCAGCAGGCTTCTATTGTGTTCGATGTAGCAGTAGATATGGTAGACCAATCCCCGGCACTAAAAAAAAGAATTAAACCGGTGCTTTCCAGAAAAAGATTAGTTTACATGCCCACGGGAAGCTTTTATCAAGTGCTGTCATCGGAAGCCTACACCAAACACGGTTTTAATGTGCATGGGGTGGTATTCGATGAGCTACATGCCCAGCCCAATAGGCAGCTTTACGATGTGATGACCAAAGGCTCTGGTGATGCCAGGAAACAGCCGCTGTTTTTCCTTATTACAACAGCCGGAACGGATCGAAATTCTATCTGTTACGAGGTGCACCAAAAAGCCGTGGATATTCTACGGGGTAAAAAGAAAGATCCCACCTTCTACCCGGTGATTTACAGCATAGAAGATGGGGAAGACTGGAGCGATGAAAAGGTTTGGTACAGGGTTAATCCGTCCCTAGGGCATACCATCGACATTGAAAAGGTAAGGGCGGCTTATCAAAGTGCCCGGGAGAATCCGGCAGAAGAAAACTTATTCCGGCAGCTGCGGCTCAACCAGTGGGTTAAACAATCGGTGCGCTGGATGCCTATGGAGACTTGGGAAAAGTGCGCTCATCCGGTAGATCCTGAAAAGCTTAAAGGTCGAGTTTGTTTCGGTGGTTTGGACTTATCCAGTACTATCGACATTACCGCCTTCGTGTTGGTGTTTCCCCCTATACCGGGAGACGATAAATATTACGTACTGCCTTACTTCTGGCTGCCGGAGGAAACCTTGGATTTACGGGTACGGCGGGATCATGTTCCTTATGATATTTGGCAGCAACAGGGCCACCTTTTAACTACGGAGGGTAATGTCATCCACTATGGCTTTATTGAGAAGTTTATTGAGGATTTAAATACAGAGTACCACATTAAAGAGATCGCCTTTGACCGTTGGGGAGCGGTACAGATGGTGCAAAACTTAGAAGGTGCTGGTTTTACCGTAGTGCCTTTTGGTCAGGGGTTTAAGGATATGAGTCCACCTACTAAGGAGCTAATGAAATTAACTTTGGAGGGGAAAATTGCTCATGGTGGCCATCCAGTGCTTTCTTGGATGATGGATAACATCCATGTGCAAACGGATCCTGCCGGGAACATTAAGCCGGATAAAGCTAAATCCACGGAAAAAATTGACGGGGCGGTGGCCTTGATTATGGCTTTGGATCGATGCATTAGGAATGAAGGGAGATCGGAAACTTCGGTTTATGATGAGCGAGGGCTGATATTACTATAAATATAAACAAACAAAAAAGACCACCTTTATTAAGGGGTCTGATCTTCGTCGGTTGCTGCCACTTGGCTCTTTGTGATTTCCAATAAATATTTCAAACTCTTTTCTTCTAATAGTTTGAAATCGCAACATGTATAAGAAAGCGGGTGACTTCTGTTGGTTCCAATTTTATAAACCTGCTTAGCTTTTTTATAGATCTTGTCCACCTTTTGGTTGCAATATTTTATTTCCGCATTCAATAAATCTCGATAAGTTTGTGGTTGCTTACTAAAATCTTTTAGTGTAAGCACTTCAGGAAAAGCGGGAATCATAAAACTAAAGCGTATTGAACTAATTACTCTTCCCTTATCGTAGATCAAGAAATTTGTACGTTGCTGTTTGGTTAAAGAGGTAACCGGGGCAAAATAATTATATTGGCCCACTTGAAGTACTATGCCGCAAAAGAACTTGTTGAATTTATTGTAGCGGATATTGGGCACTTGATGGTCAAAGGTTTTTAAGTAATCTATGTAATTTTCATCAATATCGTAGAATTTCAACCTAGACATATGTATTCTCCTGAAAAAATAGTTAAGGTTAGAGATGAACCCTAACCTTAACGCATTAAACCTCGCACTTGGTAAGGGTAGCGAATCACCCTGCATTAAACCTCGCACTGATTAAGGGCGGCGAATCACCCTGCATTACTATCTGTGCTTAAATTATATGCGAATTTTTGAAAACTGTCAACGGGGCGAGGCTAAAATTTACCAAACCCTATTTAATATAGCCAATGGGATGAAATAAGGCATCTGCTATATGGTAGGTGCTTTTTTCATGCCCATTTTAAGGAGGTGATGCCCCAATATGAGAATACCTATTCTGCCGAAGCTATTTAAATCCAGAGCCAGTCCCAAGAACACCTTCTGGCAAAACGCATATGCTTTCTTTTTTGGTCCTACACCCAGCGGCAAAACCGTCAATGAGCGCACAGCTATGACCACCTCAGCGGTTTATGCTTGTGTGCGGGTATTGTCAGAAACCATTGCTTCATTACCCCTGCACGTTTACCGGCGTATTGGGCAAAGCAAGGAAAAGGCTATGGACCATGAGCTTTACTACCTACTTCACGATGAGCCAAATCCGGAGATGACTTCTTTTGTGTTTAGGGAAACACTGATGGGTCATCTTTTGCTGTGGGGCAACGCCTACGCTCAGATTATCCGAAACGGCAGAGGGCAGGTGCTTGGTCTTTACCCATTACTGCCGGACCGTATGGAGGTGGGCCGCACTGAAAAAGGTGAACTTTACTACCGCTACTTAAAAGACGGACGGGAATACCTTTTACGCAAAGAAGAAGTATTGCATGTTCCGGGCCTTAGCTTTGATGGACTGGTGGGTTACTCCCCCATTGCCATGGCCAAGAACACTATCGGCATGGCTCTGGCTACGGAAGAATACGGTTCCAAGTTTTTTGCCAATGATGCCCGGCCTAGTGTGGTCTTAGAACACCCGGGGATCTTAAAAGACCCGGAGAAGATTCGAGAGAGTTGGAACAAGATTTACCGAGGTAGCGAAAGTGCCCATAAGGTTGCGGTGCTGGAAGAAGGTATGAGTGTTAAGACTTTAAGTATACCTCCGGAACAAGCCCAATTCCTAGAGACCCGCAAGTTTCAGATTGAAGAAATTTGCCGTATCTTTCGGGTACCGCCGCATCTAGTGGCAAATTTGGAACGGGCTACTTTTAGCAATATTGAGCACCAATCCATTAGCTTTGTGGTGCACACCATTAGGCCCTGGCTGGTGCGGCTGGAGCAGGCTTTTAATAATGCCCTCTTTAGTAAAGCGGAAAAAGGTGAATTCTTTGCCAGCTTTGTGGTGGATGGGTTGCTTCGAGGCGACTATGAATCCCGGATGAAAGGCTATGCCATCGGGATTCAAAACGGCTTTATGTCCCCTAACGATGTAAGAAGCCTAGAAAATATGAACCCTATACCAGAGGCAGAAGGAGGAGATACCTATATGGTAAATGGCAACATGCTGAAGCTTAAGGATGTAGGTGCCTATATAAAAGAAAAAGCAGGGGGTGAGGAGGATAAAAAGATTCTGGAATTGGATTAATAACGAAGCGGGAAGGACACTCTACCTGGATGGTTACATCGCCCCGGAGAGCTGGTTTGAGGACGATATAACCCCTAAAGAGTTCAAAAAAGAATTAGAAGCAGATACCGGTAACATCACCGTCTGGATCAATTCCCCAGGGGGTGATTTTTTTGCCGCCAGTCAAATCTACACCATGCTTAAAGAATATCAAGGCAAAGTCACGGTTAAGATCGACGGCATCGCCGCCAGTGCTGCAGCAGTGATTGCCATGGCTGGAGATCAGGTACGGATGTCTCCAACGGCCATGCTCATGATCCACAACCCAACCACTTTTGTTTGGGGTGAGGAAAGCGATATGCAAGAAGGAATTGAGATGCTATCGGAAGTGAAAGAGGCCATCATTAACGCTTTTGAAGCAAAAACAGGCTTAGAGCGAAAACAAATCGCCAAAATGATGGACGCTGAGACTTGGTTCAGTGCCGGTAGGGCGGTAGAGCTCGGGTTTGCTGATGAGATCCTTTATCAGGAGGTGCCGCCCCGGGTAACAGATTTTATGTTTGATAAGGTTACCGTGGTAAACGCCTTAATGCGGAAGCTGCCGGCTAAGGCTGAGCACAAACACGACGGTGTTTCTTATGAACAGCTGCTGAAACGGCTGAACTTAATTAAATAAGCAAGGAGGAAAAAGAAATGAGTAAGATTACAGAACTTAGGGAAAAACGGGCTAAAGTTTGGGAACAGGCGAAAGCCTTCTTGGATGAAAGACGTGGAGAAGATGATCTGCTGTCAGCGGAGGATGCTGCTACCTATGAAAAGATGGAAACAGAAGTAGTAAACTTAGGCAAGGAGATCGAACGTTTGGAGCGTCAGGCGGCCCTTGACCTGGAACTTTCTCAAGCTACGAGCCAAGCTTTAAAGACGGTGCCTGGTGTAGGGGAGAAAAAACAAGGCCGGGCTACAGATGAATATACGAGAGCTTTCTGGAAACATATGCGCAACCGGGGTGATTTTGAAGTTCGCAATGCTTTAACCATCGGCACTGATTCCGAGGGGGGCTATTTAGTACCCGATGAATTTGAGCGTACTTTAATAGAGGCGCTGGAAGAAGAAAACATTATGCGCCAGCTAGCCAAGGTGATTACTACTTCCAGCGGGGATAAGAAAATTCCGGTAGTGGCCTCTAAAGGGACTGCTGCCTGGGTGGATGAAGAAGGCGCTATCCCGGAAGACGATGATGCTTTTGGCCAGGTATCCATTGGTGCCTATAAAGTGGCTACCATGATCAAGGTTTCAGAGGAACTGCTAAATGACAGTATCTTCAACCTGGAAAGCTACATCGCTAGAGAGTTCGCCCGTCGTATTGGGGCCAAGGAAGAAGAAGCCTTTTTAGTAGGAGATGGTAGTGGCAAACCCGCTGGCATCTTTGATGATACCCATGGTGGAGAAATTGGAGTTACTACTTCCACGGCAAATATTAAGATGGATGAGATCTTTGACCTCTTTTATTCCTTAAAATCTCCCTACCGCAAGCGGGCCACTTTCATTACCAACGATGCGACGGTAAAAGAAATCCGCAAACTTAAAGACGGTCAGGGCCAGTATCTCTGGCAGCCTTCGGTAAAGGCGGGGGAACCGGATACTCTCTTAAACCGCCCGGTTAGGACCTCGGCCTATGTGCCTACTATTGAGCCCGGGGCTAAAGTAATCGCCTTTGGGGATTTCGGTTATTATTGGATAGCAGACCGTCAAGGTAGGGCATTTCAGCGGTTGAGCGAACTTTATGCAGCTACCGGTCAGGTAGGCTTTCGGGCTACCCAGCGGGTGGATGGCAAGCTAATCTTAAAAGAAGCCGTTAAAATTCTCAAGATGAAGGCGTAGGTGAGGATAGATGAGCAATGTTAAAAACTATCATGAGCAAGGCGGAATGAAGTGGGTTGTGGAAGGAGAATTAGAGATTGCGGTAGGCGGTAAACTTACCTTTCAGGGAAAAGAACTAAAGCCGGCGGCAAGCCAAGGGGACAGTGAAGCTACAACCGTTGATACTCTAAAGGAAGATTTCAACGATTTGCTAGCTAAGCTCAAGGCTGCAGGCCTGATGAAATCAAGCTAACAAACAGGGAGGTGAGGGTGTGCTGTCTTTGGAAGAAGTAAAGCTATACTTGCGCATTGATGGTGATGAGGAGGACACTCTCATCGCTTCTTTTTTAGATACTGCTCAGGAACTATGTGAAGGGATACTGCGCTTTCCCTTAAGTGAATTTGAAAAACTGCCGGAAACAGTGAAGCAGGCCCTTCTCTATGCGGTAGCAGCCATGTATGAAAAGCGGGAAGGAGTCGGCATTAAAGAAACTCTGGATGTCTTAAAACGGCTCCTTTTTGCCTACCGCAAGGAAAGCTGGTGAAGTTGATGGAGATTGGGGATTTAAGACACAGGATCACCTTACAAAAACTAACTACCAGTGTCAACGAAAGCGGCTTTGAGGTAGAAACCTGGGAGGATTATAAAACTGTTTGGGCGGCTGCCAGCAACCTGCATGGCCGGGAATATTTCGCAGCCGCAGCTGTTCAGGCGGAAAATACGGTGAAGTTTATCATTAGATATCTGCCGAACCTTGATACTTCTATGCGGATACTCTTTCAGGGTAGACAGTACAACATTATCGCCATTGACAATATCAAATACCAGAACAGGTTTATGGAGATTAAAGCATTGGAGGTGGAAGCTAGTGGCTGATCTGAAACTGGAAGGTATCGAAGATCTAATTGCTGAGGTGGAAAAGCTGGGTGCTAAGGGAAGCAGGATTGAAAACCAAGCCCTGCGGGAAGCAGGAGAAATAGTCAGACAGGCTATTAAACAAGAAGCCCCCCAGAGAACCGGCACTTTGAAGAAAAGTATTGAAACTTCCGGGGTTAAAACCAAGGACGGGGTGAAGCATGTGGAAGTGGGACCGGATAAAGAGGGATGGTATGGCAAGTTTGTGGAGTTTGGGACGGTCAAAATGAAGGCTAATCCCTTTATGGCCCGAGGCTATGAAAATTCTAAAGATAGGGCAGTGGATAAAATAGCTGAGGAATTAAGAAAAGGGCTGGGGCTATGAGTATAAATCAAGCAGTGATGACAGCATTAAAAGAAATCGGGGTGCCGGTACGTTTTCAGACCTACACCGGGACTGCCGATTCGTATATCACCTTTTTTACCTACCTGGAAAAACCGGAGCAACATGCCGATGATGAGGAGCGAATTACCGGCTATTATGTGCAAGTTGATGTATGGAGCAAGGGAAACTATACCGATTTGGTTAATGCTGTCCATGAAAAGATGTTGGCTGCTGGCTTTATTAAACAGAACTTTTATGACCTGTATGAAGATGATTTAAAAATCTACCACAAAGCCATGCGATTTTTTAAGGAGGTGCTATAAATGGCCCAAGTAGGGTTAAATGACTTGCATTTTGCCATTTTAACTAAGGATACCGTTGAGGAGTTGATTTATGAAACTCCAGAACCGATAGCGGGGGCAATTGAAGCTACTATTAATCCCGCCGTGGATACCCAAGAGTTGTATGCAGATGATCAGCTGTGGGAATCCGTTTCAACTTTAGGGAAAATCGATGTGGAAGTGGGAACAGCGGATTTACCTCTTACTGTAAGAGCTAAGCTGTTGGGGAATGAAATTGTAGATGGGGTGTTGATAGAAAACAAAACTGACATTCCACCTTATATTGCCTTGGGCTTTAAAAGCCTAAAGTCTAACGGGAAGTACCGTTATGTATGGTTGTTAAAAGGTGTGGCTCAGCCTATGGCTGAGGATTATTCAACCAAAAAAGACAGCGTGGAGTACAAAACCCCTACCATCAGCTTTACCTTTATGCCCAGACTCCATGATGGGCAGTGGAAGCACACAGCTGATGAGGACAGCGAGGATTTTACTGGAGCCGATACTTGGTTTGAAAAAGTCCCTGGCGATACTACAGAGTGGGAGGGTTAATTCAGTGGATATTACATTAAAGATTGATGGTAAGGAGAAAACCTATACCGCAGGCTTCATCTCGGCTCGTATGGTAAGAAAAACTATCGAAGTATCCCAAGGGGTGGATTTTGAGAACATTTCTCCAGAAGGGCTAGATAGACTAATTGATTACATTGTAGAGCTGTTTGGCAATCGCTTTACAAGAGATGATGTCTATGATGGCCTGGCTTCTAAAGAGTTAATCCCTGTGATTAACAAATGCATCAATGAGGTAACTGGCCAACTGAGTGCTGCAACCCGGGGTGAAGGAAAAAACCCCTAGAGGGGAACGCCATGGAGCCCCAGGAATTTATCGATCAGCTGTATTTAGCACTGCTTGAACAGGGCTGGACACTAAATGAGATTGATACCATGGATCTTATTTACTACCTGAAGCTTTTAAATAAAAAGCTGAAATCTAAAAAAGTATACATTGATGAAATCCTATAACACCTGACAAAAGGTGCTTTTTTTATGCCCCAAAGGTGGTGAGATATGTGGCAAAAGAGATCGGGCAACTAAATGTAAAAATTGGCTTGGATAGCAGTGGCTTTCAAAACGGTATTAGCAGCTTAAACCGGGAAATGCGCAAAGTCCAATCGGAGTTTAAACTGGCCAGTGCCGAGATGGGTAAGCATGGTAAAGAGCTGGACAGCTTGAAATTAAGGTCCGATAGCCTTACCAAACAGACTGAACTGCAGCGGCAAAAGGTACAAGCATTAGAAGCGGCCCACCAAAAGTCTGTGGAGACCAAGGGTGAAGATGCTAAAGCTACCCAGGACCTAGAGATAAAACTGAATCGGGCTAAGACCCAACTGGCCTATATGGAGCAGGATTTAAAGAAAGTAAACCAGGAAATCGAAGTACAGTCCACTGGCTGGTATAAACTCAGTAAGAGCCTGGCGCCTTTAGGCCAATCTCTGCGGGATGCGGGTCAAAAGATGGAGGCCGTGGGTAAAAACCTTAGTATGAAAGTTACGGCACCCTTAATGGGGCTGGGGGCAGCTGCGGTAAAAGTAGGCTCCGACTTTGAGACCGGGATGAGTGAAGTAGCAGCCATTAGTGGCGCCACCAGTAATGACTTAAAAAGGCTTGAAGAAAAAGCTAGGGAAATGGGTGCCACCACTAAATTTTCTGCAACCGAAGCCAGTGAAGGGCTAAAATATATGGCCATGGCCGGTTGGGATACTACCCAGATGCTGGACGGCTTAGAAGGAGTCATGATGCTGGCTGCAGCCAGTGGTGAAAATTTAGGTCTGGTATCCGATATCGTCACAGATGCTCTAACCGCCTTTGGCATGGAAGCAAAAGAGGCTTCCCAGTTTGCAGACCTTTTAGCCAGTGCCAGTTCGAATAGTAACACCAACGTGGCTATGCTGGGGGAATCCTTTAAATATGTGGCTCCCCTCTTTGGTGCTTTGGGTTACTCAGCAGAAGATGCAGCCCTAGCTTTAGGTTTAATGGCCAATGCGGGTATCAAAGGGTCCCAGGCAGGAACCTCTTTAAAAACGTCTATTGCCAATCTCACCAACCCTACAGATAAAATGGCCACCGCTATGATGGACTTAGGTATCTCCATTACTGATGCCAACGGGGAAATGCTGCCTTTTAAAGAGGTGATGGATGAGCTAAGAACTAAGTTTGCCGGGTTAACTGAGGAACAACAAGCCCAATATGCCGCCACCATTTTTGGAAAAGAAGCGATGGCAGGGATGCTGGCCATCATCAATGCCAGTGAGGCCGATTACGCTAAGTTAACTGATGCTACTCGTGACTATACTGGGAGTGCCAAAGAAATGGCGGATGTTATGCAGGATAACCTCCAAGGGGAACTTGTCTTACTAAAATCAGCCTTGGAGGGTGTAGGTATACAGATATATGAAATGCTTATTCCCCACTTACATTCCTTGGTGGGGATGCTTCAACGGGCAGTAGACTGGTTTTCGGGTCTTACCCCCGCTACTCAGGCGAATATTGTTACCATTGCTGCCCTTGCTGCGGCTATTGGCCCGCTTTTACTTATCGGTGGAAAACTCATAGCTGGTATAGGTTCTGTTATAGGTGTTTTGTCAACGGTATCCGGGGCGTTGGCAGTAGCTACTACCGGAGCGGCTGCTGCTACACCGGCAGTTGGAGCACTCGCCGGTGCTTTTACGGTACTAAGTGGTCCGGTAGGAATTGCGGTTGCCGCTATTGCCGGTATCACCGCAGCGGGGGTGGCTTTATATAAACACTTAAATCAGGAGAGCATCCCGGCCATTGAATTATTTGGTAATGAGGTTTCTGAATCCACTCAGAAAGCCGTGGGTGGTTTTTTACAGTTAAATGAGGAAGCTACTTTAGCCTTAAATCAATTATCCTGGAGCGGCCAGGAAGTAACCAAAGAAATGGCTGACAACATCGCTGGGAGCTTCTCACAGATGGCCAGCCAAATTCAAGCCGGGTTAGATAAACATCATGAAGAGTCTCTGGCTAAAATCCAAAGCTTTATCAATAGCAGTACCGCTTTATCTCAAACCGAGCAGGACCAGATTTTAAGTAATATGCAGCAGGGTTATGAGGATAGAAAGCAAGCCATAGCTGATGGAGAGGCAAGGATTAAAGAAATCCTGGATACCGCTACGGCAGAGAAAAGAGCACTCACTAGGTCTGAGCAGGAAGAAATCAATGCCATTCAAAAGCAGATGGTGGACACCGGCATCCAGATCCTTTCCGAAAATGAAATCGAAGCCAAAGCCATTATGGAGAGAATGAAAGCCCAGGCAGGGGAATTAACCGCCTTGCAGGCTGCTGAAGTGGTCCAAAACAGCATTGAGCAAAGAGACGGGGCCATTAAAGCGGCTAATGAGCAATACAATGAAGTGGTGAAAGAAATTATCCGCCAAAGGGATGAAAGTGGCACTATCTCTAAAGAACAGGCTGACAAATTAATTCAGGAAGCTACTCGACAAAAAGATGAATCAATTAAGAAAGCTCAAGAGATGCACCAGCTGGTGGTCACAGAAGCCAAAGCCCAAGCCCAGGAGCACGTCAACCAGGTGGATTGGGAAACGGGAGAAATCAAGACTAAGTGGCAAGTTATGCGGGATGATATTTTCGCCAAGGCCGGGGCAATTAAAGAAAATGTCTTTACCACTTGGGAAGGAATTAAAGCGAACACCTCTGAGCAGTGGGAAAACATCCGGGCCACCATGAGTAATAAATGGAATGAGATTAAAACCAACACCGCTGAAACAGTAGCTACAATTAAAACTAATGTGGGTACTACTTGGGATGAGGTTAAGACCAAAACCTTTGAAACCTGGGAGGCATTGAAAACCAACACGGATGATGCCTGGCTGGCCATAAGGAATAAAATTGACGAGCACGGTGGCGGTATCAAGGGCCTTATTGGTGCTTATACCGAGGGGTATAAAACGGTCTGGGAGAGTGCCCTAACCACCATGGATGAAATTACAAGCGGGAAGTTCTCAGCTATGGCTGATAAAGTGACCGATGCTTTGGGTCGGGTGAAAGATGCTATCAGCAGTGCCATTGACCGCATTAAGGAATGGAACAACACTACGGTTCGGGAAAAGGTCTTTAGCATTAAGGAGCGGATTACCCGGATCATCTCTACTATCACCGGTGGCGGTGCTGCGTCTAATTTTAGCGGCACCTCCTTTTTTCCCGGAGGCTTAACTATGGTGGGTGAACTGGGGCCGGAACTGGTTGCCCTGCCCCGAGGTAGCAGAATATACAACGATTATGAAACTAAAGAGCTCCTGGGCAAACGTCACGAAATTATCCAACACATTACCATCAATAGCCCCACTCCCCTTACCCCGGCAGAAACAGCCCGAAGGATAAAAAACGCTTCCCGGCAGCTGGCTCTGGAATGGTAGGAGGTGCATCTATGGAAAAAGTCACGATAACAAACAAACACGGTGAAAGTATAACCCTTGGAAATGCCGCACCCTATTATCTTGAAATCTTAGATGGCGTGGGGGAAGTATCTATTAGTATTGAAAGCCAAAAATCTCCTTACCAAGATGGTTCTACTTATATTGACAGTGTGTTCGAGAACAGGGCCATCTCTATTGAAGGAATGATAGTTACTCGAAACAACCCTGCTATTGTAAAGGAAGCCAGACGAAAAATGCAAAGGGTGCTAAACCCTAAGCTGGGGGAAGTAGTGCTCAAATACGAGCAAAAAGAAATTAAAGGCATTGTGGAAAACACCCCTATTTTTCCCAGCGGCCGAGGGAACAAAGGCATTTACTATCAAAAGTATTTGATACACATACTCTGCCATCAGCCCTTTTGGCTGGATTCTGTCACCGAAACCAGGGAAATTGTGGCCTGGATTGGTGGCATGACATTCCCGCTTATACTACCCACTGCTTTTGCGATGAAGGGACCCAAGACAGTTAACATAGTCAACCAGAGCGATGTGGAGGCGCCAGTACGCATTGAATTTAAAGGTCCGGCGACCAATCCACGAGTGACCAATAAAACGACTGGCCAGTATATCCAGGTTAACCGTGAGCTGGTGTTAGGTGACGTGCTAGTTATCACCACCGACTTTGGAGCTAAACGGGTAGAAATTAACGGAGAAAATGTGTTCAACTGGATTGACCTGGGCAGCTATTTTTGGCAGCTACAGCCCGGCGATAACATTATCGAGTATAGTAGCGATGACCCGGTGGAGCCTACAGCGGTAATGATCAGCTACCGGAATAGATATGTGGGGGTGTAAGGATGGCAGAACATTGTAGGTTTTTTAACAGTGCAGAGGACGACTTAAGGGAATATACAGCGGCGGAATTTGCCGAGTATTTTTCTAGGTTTTTAAGTGATGGTTTATACACCATAAATGGTAGAGCCGGGTTAAAAGTTACGCCGGGGGCGGGGTTAAGTATAAATATCGATACGGGATATGCCTTCATTCGGGGCTACATGTATAAAAATGATTCAGTAATGACCAAAACAATAGATCCTGCCGATACTATGCTTGAACGAATAGACCGTCTAGTTTTAAGGTTTGATGAAGTAGCCAGAGAAATAAAAGTGGTTGTTAAAAAGGGCACATTTTCTAGTACACCCCAGGCTCCGGCCATTGAAGTGAGTAGCACCGTAAAAGAAATGACCCTGGCCCAGGTAAGAATAAGGAAAGGCTCCACAGCGATAAGTGCTCAGGATATAACCGACGAGAGGTTTCTTGCTACTTGCGGACTTGTTTCTTCCTTAATAGATATACCGGCCCAGGAGATGTGGGATATATGGAATGATGCATTAGATAGCATCGAAGCACAGTGGGATGAGAAGGAAGGAACCATACAGGATGAATGGGATTTAATAAAGGCTAGTTGGCAGGATTGGTTTGCAGATAAACAGCTGGAAGCAGGGGCAAAGGTGTTTTTAGGTAAAACAGAACCTACCCATATAGTAGCAGGGGACTTATGGTTTAGAGAGTTGGGTGGTTAAATGAAAAGTAAGCCTATAAAAATCATTGATAAAGGTTTTAACTTTTTGGGTGAGGTAGATGACTATGAAGCGTTGATTTTTACTAGAAGCTGGGGCGGAATAGGTGGCTTTGAAATACACATAAATGCTAATAAAAAATATACGGATAAACTGCGAAAAGAGAATATCGTCTTTGTAAATGAGAAAAAGGCAGGGGTCATCCTTTATAGAGAATTTTCCACAGATGATAATGAACGGCTTATTGTCAAAGGGCAGCAGTTAAAGACTTATTTAGGCAGAAGAATAACGATTCCCCCTACTGGAAGGGCCCAGGATTATAAAAATGATTATGTCGAAAACATTATGAAGCACTATGTAGAGGCAAACTGTGTAAATCCCGCTGATACAAAAAGGAAAATAGATAGGTTGAGAATTGCTCCTGTGGAAAGCAGGGGTATTAAAACACAGTATCAAACAAGATTTAAGAATTTGGCAGAAGAACTAGAAAAACTGTCTTTAATAAGCGGGTTAGGCTGGGATGTATATTTGGATTTAAAGAATAAAGAATTTGTATTCGATGTATTTGAGGGTAGGGATTTGACTGCGGCTCAGAGTGTACTGCCGCCTGCCATATTCAGTGTGGATTATGACAATATCAGCAGCCAAAAATTGATTGAAAGTGCAATGGGTTATAAAAACACCGGTTACGTAGGTGGGCAGGGTGAAGGGATAGACAGGACAATCCAGGTTGTAGGGGAAGATGCCCAAGGGCTAGAAAGATATGAGGTATTTATTGATGCGAGAGATATTGAAGATAGTGGAGATTTAAGCGAAAGAGGTCTACAAAAGTTAGAAGAACTCAAAGAGGTAATGACCTTTGATAATGAGATATTAACCCAGTCCAACCTAGTCTACGAGGAAGATTATAATTTGGGGGATTTGGTTACAGCAATAAACAATAAATGGCGGGTTGTATTGGACAGTAGGATAACCGAGGTTACGGAGATCTACGAAGTTGGGGGCTATAGGATTAATGCAGTATTTGGCAATAATATCCCCACTTTAGTAGAGAGAATTAAACAGGAAATGGATTATCCCTTAATTGAAAAAGGACTGTTAGAGCAAGGTGAGCCCGGTGTGCCCGGAAAGGATGGTAAAGATGGCGTCGGGCTTCATTTCGTCTGGGATGGCACAAAGCTGGGTGTAAAACGGGAGGATGAAACAGAGTACACCTATGTTGATTTGAAAGGCCCACAGGGCATTCAGGGGCCTAAGGGTGATAGGGGCGACATAGGTCCTCAAGGTCCGGCGGGAAAATCTGTAGAGTTTGTGTGGGATGGGACAAGGTTAGGTATTCGGCTGGAAGGTGAAACAGCTTACCAGTATGTAGATTTGAAAGGGGACAAAGGTGATCCAGGGCCACCCGGGAAAGACGGAAGTGATGCAGAGGTAACACATGCAAACGTAATTGACGCAATCGGATATACGCCTGTCAATAAAGCAGGAGACACTATGACAGGTACACTCATCGTTGACGGCAAAAACCTTCCCAGTGGTGCAGACATTGTAACCATGCGTCGGGGTAGTGGAACTAACAGATTTGTTCTGGAAACGCAAAATAAGAGCATGCGAACATTTCTTGAGGCAGGTGCTTCTATAGGGCTGATGGGTACAATCACAGCCTCGGATTTTCGCATCCGAACAAACTATCTTGACCGCATGTCCGTAAGTGGCTCTAGTGGTAATGTAGGTATTGGTACGACATCACCTAGCCAAAAACTTGATGTGGACGGGAAGATCCGCATGAGGATACAAACACAAGCGAGTGATGCGGATGATATTGTAGCTACCAAAAAATATGTGGATGATAAAGCCGCCGCCAGTGGTATCCAAATAGGAGTTGGTGCGACAGAACCGCCAGGGTTGATGGAAGGCGACTGGTGGTATAAAGAAATTTAAGGAGAGGGTAAAATGGCTGAGAAAAATATTATTATACAGCGGAAAAAATCCGATGGGACTTATGATCAATATTACCCTAAAACGAAGGTGGAGAATGTTGAAGGGGCTGAAACCCCCGCAGGAGCACAGGCAAAGGCGAGTGCAGCGGCGGGGATGGTGGCAAGTGAACTTACTGCTCATAAGGCGGAAAGGGCGACACAATACGATTATGGTCATATAAGATTGCAAGATATACCATTACCAACAATAGCAACACAAACAGAAGCAGAGGCGGGAACGAACAATACAAAAATGATGACACCGTTAAGGGTGGCACAAGCCGTTAATAGCAGAATAAGAATTATTGACGCCTTACAAGCGGAAATCTTTATAGGCGGTCAATGGGTACAATATCTAAAAAAACCTGATGATTATTGGGGTACACCAGGAAGTGGATATCTGGTTGCGGGGGATATGAACGAGGGGTATTTTGGTTTCGTATCCGCAAGCCAATTGATTTCGGGAAATAGCTTGGCGCAGGCAATAGGTTTATCCTCCGGTATTAGCCAGTTTTCTGATGCCGGATGGTTGAAATGGGTAAAGAACAATAAGATAATATTTGTCGCCAAAAAAACACTAAGACATTCTATAAGCTGGAACCAAATTGACGCCGTGGGTGCAGTATATGGCGATACAAGAGTTAAAATAGGTAAGTTTTCCTTTAAAGTTAGATTGCTTACTGGCGGGCAGTATCCTGGTGGCGGTGAGTGGAATGATTTAATGTATGGGGTGCATAAGGACAGGTCACCTAATTGGGACAACTTTAATGATGCAGATTTACAGGTAGGGTCTGGCAACGGTCATCGTACTTGGTGCCAAGACACTTATGCAACAAGCATGCGTACTGTACGGGGTGGTGGAAGCATTACTGGTTTTACAGGCAGTACACCAGAGAATACCGGTTCAGACTACGGTTGGCGTCCGTGTTTAGAATTAGAGGGATAGCCATAAAATAAAAGCTTTAGGGTTAAAGGAAGAGGGGTAAGTAATCCCCCCTTTACGGGTGTTATTTTTTATGAAAGGGGGAAAAAGTGGTTGAAAGACATTGTTAACACCTTGCAGCTGATTTTTGCTGCCTTAGGCGGTTACATCGGCTGGTTTTTAGGTGGTTTTGATGGATTTCTTTATGCACTGATTGCTTTTGTGGTCATTGATTATATCACCGGAGTAATGGTAGCAGTGCTTGAAAAGAAGCTATCCAGCGACATCGGTTTTAAGGGCATCTTCAGGAAGGTGCTTATTTTTATGCTGGTAGGCATCGGCCACATTATTGATTGTTACATTATTGAAAAAGGTGGTGCCATCAGGACTGCGGTTATTTTCTTTTACCTTTCTAACGAAGGGTTAAGCATCTTGGAAAATGCGGCGCTGGTGGGATTACCCATCCCGGAGAAGTTAAAAGGGATTTTACTGGAATTGAAGGAGGACGGAAAAAGTGGCTAAGATATGCTGTGATTATGGTCATGGTGGAAAAGACCCGGGGGCTGTATATAAAGGAAGGAAAGAATCAGATGATAATTTGGTCCTTGGCAGAGCGGTAGCAGCAGAGCTAAGAAGACATGGTGTAGTTGTGGATGAAATCAGAACAGAAGATAAAACCGTCAGCTTAGGGGAAAGAAGTGGTTTTGCAAATACGAAAGGCTGCGACTACTTCATTTCCTTTCATCGAAATGCCTTTAAACCGGAACAGGCCAAGGGGGTAGAGACTTATACCTATACATCCCCCAGTGCCAAGTCTGTTCAGTTGGCGGAGAAGATACAGGCCGTATTGGTGGGTGTCGGCTTTACAAACCGTGGTGTTAAGAAGGGCAATTTTCATGTATTGAGGGAGACAAAAGCACCGGCAGTATTGGTAGAGGTAGGTTTTTTAGATAATACCGGGGATAACCAGTTATTCGACAGCAAAAGAGATGAGATTATAAAGGCACTGGTGAAAGCGATTCTATCTCAGCTGGGGATTAGTTATACTGCACCATCTTCCGGATCTCAAACAGCACCAAGCAGTGGCCAGATTCTTTATCGAGTGATGGCTGGCTCTTATGCGGTTAGGGAAAATGCAGAAAGGCAAGTGCAGAGATTAAAAGCGGCGGGGTTTGATGCTACCATTATGGTCTATGAAACGCCTTGAGCATAACCGCTCAGGGCTCCCTTTTTTTTGCTCATTATTTCTTATTTTCGTAAGTCAGAGTTATAGCTAATAATTAGTGAGATATAGCTTGATAAAGTGGTGAAACCATTTTAATATGCTACTACCAAAGCGAAAGGAGGAGAAAAATGCTGCTAAATCAAGCGATACAAAGCTTTGAGGATTATATCAAGATGATTGACCGCTCTCAGTCAACCGTAACCTGTTATATCCAAGAGTTAGGACATTTTAATGATTTCCTTCAAGTAAAGCATAATGGTCCGGTCTATTTAGAGGACATTGTGCTTCAGGATTTGGAAGATTTTATGATTCATGAAAAGGAAAGGGGGCGGGCCTCGTCCAGTAGAAGCATGACTTTATATATTTTACGAAGCTTTTATAATTATGCCTGCAAAAAAGATCTATGTAACAAAAACTTGGCAGTACTTTTGGAGCCGGTCAAGGTTAAGCAGAAGGAGCGGGATTATCTAACGGAGGAAGAGTTTGAAGAATTGGCCAATGCCATCACCCAGCCTGTAGTACGAACAGTGGTGCAGACCATGTTTTATACCGGGGGCAGAATTACAGAGATGGTCAATCTAAAACTGAAAGATGTGGATTTAGAAAACAACATATTGCATATTATTGCTGGCAAGGGCAATAAGGACCGGGATATTCCCATAAGTCTCAAACTGCGTAAAATCTTGGACCACTACTTGAAGCATATCCGTAAACCAGAAGTACAAACAGACCGGTTTTTTACAACCGTCACCACGGGGAAAGTGTCCAACAACTATGTCAACGAGTGCATTCGCAAGGCGGTAAGTGAGCTGGGTTGGGAGAAAGAAGTGAGCGCCCATGTGCTCAGACACTCCTTCAGTAGTAATCTGCTAGCAAAGGGAGCTTCAGTGGTGAGTATTCAAAAGCTGCTGGGTCATTCCAGCTTGGCGGTGACTACTCGGTACTTGCACCAGGATAAAAATACGCTGTATGAAGCGGTAAATCTTTTGTAGGAGGGATGAATTATGGCAAGTCAGGAACCGATTTATAGTGCCAAGGCAAAAAAGATTATTGAGATGTTAAAGTATCAGACCCGGGAAGAAGCGGCAAAGGAACTGAACTATAAAAACTGGAAGAGCCTTGATATGTATATGCGGCGGAAGAATTTTGTTTACGATAGGAAGCAGGGACAATACATTCCGGCACAAAACCGGGACAAGAAAGATAAAAAAGCTTATAGGCATTCCGCACCGGATAAGGTGCTAAGAATAATTGATGCTTTTGACGGGGAAAACCCGGACCCAAAAGGGATTGCTCAAAAAGAAGGATTTGAAAACCACAGGGAAATGGCGGAGTATATGAAAACAAAAGGCTTTGAGTGGAATGTGTATAAAAACAACTATGTGAAAATTGTAGGTTTCCAGGAAGAAGCGGAACCGCTTGAAGCCTTTAATGATAAAGATGAAGCTAAAAAGGAAACGGCAATAGATGAGTTTTTGCCATTTATCCGATTTCTTTATGATAGACGGGAAAAGGTGTATCAGCTCTTAAATGGTGTTAAAGAAGATGGCAAAATCCCCAGGTACGCCATCCCTGGGATGGCAAGAACCAAAGCAATTTACATGAGCGATAAAGTAGCCAGTGTGATGGGTGAGTTTAGTCGGGAAAAGAATGTGACTCAGCGAGAAATAGTGGAAGCGGCTTTAGTAGAATACCTCCAGAAGTATGGATTTAAGCAGGAGGTGGAAATGCTTTTACAGAATAGATCATGATAAAGAACATTTCCAAAGCCCTTTTTGTGCTTGTTATATGAAAACCTTTGTAAATCATAAGCTTATGAATTATAAGGGTTTCGATATGTTTGCATATCATATAAAAGGTTGTTATGGGTGGTTCATAAGGAGGCTCTAAACCTTGATGTTACGGGGTTTCAGGGCCTTTTTAATGCTCATAAAATCCTGTTTTTCGTGCTATTAGTGTGGAAGGCGATGCTGTTGTTGGAGCAACATTGACTGCCAAAGTAACACCATCTGGAGCTACAGTTAATTATCAGTGGCAAGCCAGCGCTGATGATGGAACAACTTGGGATGATATTGCTGATGCAACTTCAAAGACATATATACTGAGTGAAAATGAAGTAGGTAAGTTGATTAGGGTTAAAGTGACTGGTACCGGTAATTACACTGGTACGAAGACAAGTGATCCGGTTGGACCGGTAACTGCGGGTGAAGAGCCTGAACCGGTTGCTTCCACTTACAAGTTCAGCTACACCGTGCCGGATGAAGTGATTGCCGGCAAAGAATACAAGGTACCGATAACCATTGAGCCGGAGAGCGTAGGCGACTTTGGCTATGACCGGGTACGCTTCAACGTAGAGGTAACCACACCTGACGGAGCGACCCTGCAGCTGTTGGCCGAAGACACGAACGGTGTCGTACATGATGTGGCACAGATTGGATACTGGGGACCGGAAGACGGCTTCCCGATTGATGCGAACTACAGCGCGACCACTGATTTCAGGGCGATCTTCAGCGCTGCTGGTAAGTATAGTATAACCTTCAGCTTGGTAGATTTGGATGCTGATAAAGTCCTGATTACCGAGACTGTGGAGATTACGGCAGAACCAACCCAGGAAGAGATCGACGCCGCGAAAGCCGCCTTCCTGGAGTACTTAGAAGGCAAAGTAGCTGAAATAGACGTAGCCGACGTAGAGATTGTTGGCGAAGACATCACTGTAACCTTCGATAGAGACACTACCCCAAGTGCAGTTTACCAAGCAGCTAACGAACTGGTAGCAGCTCTCAAGGGTGAGCTGTACTCAGCCACGCTTACCCTCAACGGCGAGGCAGAGTTTGACTTAAGTGACGAAGGTGTAGCAGCTCAGATAGCCCTTTACCTGCTTGAAGGAACAAGTCCGCAAGACTTCCTAAAAGGTAAAGAAGCAGTAGAGGCCAGCTACACGGCAGAAGCCACCAACGAGGATGGTATAACCTTCACTTTAGAAGGTGAGCTGGTATTTAAGGTAGCAGAACCAACCCAGGAAGAGATCGACGCCGCGAAAGCCGCCTTCCTGGAGTACTTAGAAGGCAAAGTAGCTGAAATAGACGTAGCCGACGTAGAGATTGTTGGCGAAGACATCACTGTAACCTTCGATAGAGACACTACCCCAAGTGCAGTTTACCAAGCAGCTAACGAACTGGTAGCAGCTCTCAAGGGTGAGCTGTACTCAGCCACGCTTACCCTCAACGGCGAGGCAGAGTTTGACTTAAGTGACGAAGGTGTAGCAGCTCAGATAGCCCTTTACCTGCTTGAAGGAACAAGTCCGCAAGACTTCCTAAAAGGTAAAGAAGCAGTAGAGGCCAGCTACACGGCAGAAGCCACCAACGAGGATGGTATAACCTTCACTTTAGAAGGTGAGCTGGTATTTA
>Ga0209537_1000731_pt1 | contig 39787 bp, 32 predicted proteins | sample BioPla4DNA1_FD_187698 | JGI IMG/M metagenome (GOLD analysis project Ga0209537, IMG submission 187698) | Biogas fermentation microbial communities from Germany - Plant 4 DNA1 (SPAdes) (version 2) | ecosystem: Engineered > Bioreactor > Anaerobic > Digestate | place: Bielefeld, North...
AGAAGGCCTAATGGTGCGGGGAGGACGGGTTTTTTAGTCTACCTATAAGGAATTGAAACAAAATGAACATGGCATCATATTCATATCTGAATCTATGTTTTTTAGTCTACCTATAAGGAATTGAAACATTTCTGGGATTTAAATCTATAAAACATATTTTCTACGTTTTTTAGTCTACCTATAAGGAATTGAAAAAATCAATCCCGGTAAGCCCAGTTCTTGCACTTTTGTTTGGCAGAGTAAGGAGTTTTTGTGTATTCAGATAGTTACAGTCTTTCTGGCAAGGAATATCAAAAAGCCGTCCCGGTCATCGAGACGGCCTTCCGTTTATTGAGTGCACGTGTCTGCTGTGTTCGGTCCGGATTTGAGCATGATCCAACGACATCATTAATGAATGATACTTTATCTATAGCCTTACATCCCCATCACTGCTCAGAGAACAGAGGCGTCGACAGGTAGCGCTCGCCGGTGTCAGGCAGGATGGCGACTATGACCTTGCCGGCGTTCTCGGATCGCTTTGCAAGTTCGGTCGCTGCCCAGGCCGCCGCGCCGGATGAAATACCGACCAGGAGCCCTTCAGTACGGGCCAGCTCGCGTCCGGTCTCGAACGCGTCTTCGTTCTTCACGCGTATGACCTCGTCGTATACACTCGTATTCAGGACTGCCGGAACGAAGCCTGCGCCGATCCCCTGGATCTTGTGCGGTCCTGGATCGCCGCCGGACAGTACCGGAGAAGCTTCCGGCTCAACGGCGACTATTTTGATATTCGGGTTCTTCGACCTGAGGTATTCGCCTGCGCCGGTGATCGTGCCGCCGGTGCCGACACCGGAAACGAATATGTCTACCTTCCCGTCCGTGTCCTCCCAGATCTCGGGACCCGTTGTCTCCCTGTGGATCTTTGGGTTGGCCGGGTTGTCGAACTGTCCGGGTATGAAGGAATTCGGGATCTCCGCCGCGAGTTCCTTCGCCTTCGCGATGGCACCGGGCATCCCCTTGGACCCCTCTGTCAGCACCAGTTCAGCGCCGTATGCCTTCAGCAGGTTCCTGCGCTCTATGCTCATCGTCTCGGGCATCGTCAGGATGATACGGTACCCACGGGCCGCAGCGACAGACGCAAGTCCTATGCCCGTATTGCCGCTGGTCGGCTCGATGATGACCGAACCGGGCTTCAGCAGCCCTCTTTTCTCCGCGTCGTCGATCATTGCCCGGGCGATCCTGTCCTTCACGCTGCCGGCCGGGTTGTAGTATTCCAGCTTGCCTATTACCGTTGCCGCGAGTTTATGCTTCTTCGAGTAGTTGGTGAGTTCCAGCAAAGGTGTCCTTCCTATCAGATCCGTAAGATTCCTGTAGATTTTCGCCATAATGCATCCTCCTCAAATTTCGTATCATTTATAAATCACAATTCCGTCCTTACTATTATGGCCGACGCAGAACCGTCTGCCAAACTTATAATTCATATATGTTTAGTATGCTATATCCATCATACAGCGCCCTGTAAATTTTGTCAATAGGTTTTCTGAAAAAATATATATAAAATATATGAATTGTATGCTATTGACAAATACTGCATTTTGGCATATCATGTTTAATACATACTAATTATATATGAAATGAGGAATTTGCTATGAGAATCTCCGCCAAGGGACGCTATGCGCTGGCAGCCGTTATAGACATGGCGCAGCAGTATGACAGCGGTGAGTGCATCACGGTCATCAGCATCTCGGAAAGGCTGGGCATCTCAAAAATATACCTGGAGCAGGTTTTCTCGATGCTAAAGCGCGGTGACATCGTCAGGTCGGTCAAGGGTGCGCAGGGCGGCTACCAGTTGGTGCGGCCGCCGGAACAGGTAAGCGTGCTGGACGTGCTGTCGGCCGTCGAGACTTCGCTGTTTGAAGCAGTAGAGGACACCGTGCAGGAAAAAGCCCCGGAGATCGAAGCGGCGATGCGCGCATCGGTGTTTGACGCAATGGACAAAGCATTGAGCGACGCATTGTCCAGGATCACGCTGGAGGACCTTGTCCTGGAAGCCGAAAAACACAAGGGCAGCCAGGCGATCATGTATTATATTTAGAAGAAACGAAGAGATATGAGATTTTGTATGGGACAGGTGCATGTTTATGAAATTCGATACCTTGTGCATCCACGGAAGCGATACGAAATACGATTCCACCGGCGCGATCAGCGTCCCGATATTCCAGTCGGCAACCTTCGCGCATCCCGGCATCGGGCTGAGCACAGGATATGATTATTCAAGGCTGCAGAACCCGACGAGGGAACACCTGGAAAAGACCATAGCAAGGCTTGAGAACGGTTACGATGCCATGGCCTTTTCCTCCGGGATGGCTGCAATTGCGGCACTCATGGAACTCTTCAGACCCGGGGATCGCTTCATCGCCTCCGACGACCTCTACGGCGGCTCCCACAGGCTGTTCTGCCATATTTCCGCTAAGAACGGGCTCACGTTCGACTTCGTCGACACCTCGGACATATCTGCGACAGCCGCGCTCATCAGGCCGGAAACGAAGGCCCTTTTAGTTGAGACGCCAACCAACCCTATGATGCAGGTAACAGACCTGGCGGCTGTCTCGAAACTCTGCAGGGAGCACGGCCTGCTGCTTATCGTGGACAATACTTTCCTTACGCCGTATTTCCAGAAGCCGCTGGATCTCGGCGCCGACACAGTGGTCCACAGCGGCACGAAATATCTCGGCGGGCACAACGACACGCTGGCAGGTTTCCTGGTGGTGAAGGACGCCGGCCTGTCCGAGCGGCTGCGATTCATATACAAGACGACGGGCGCATGCCTCTCGCCTTTCGACAGCTGGCTCATGATCCGAGGCATAAAAACGCTGGCCGTCAGGATGGAGCGGCAGCAGGAAAGCGCTATGAAGATCGCGCAATGGCTCTGCAAGCACAAAAAGATAAAAAAGGTATACTATGTCGGACTCCCGTCCCATCCTCAATACGGGATATCGAAAAAACAGGCGACCGGTTTCGGGGCGATGATCTCATTTGAAACGGACAGCGAGAAAACTGCCCTGGATCTTCTGCAGCGGGTGAAGGTCATCCAGTACGCCGAAAGCCTCGGCGGCGTGGAAAGCCTTATCACATACCCGATGCTGCAGACCCACGCCGACATACCTAAGGAAGTGCGCGAGGCCAAAGGTATAAATGAACGCCTGCTGCGCCTGTCGGTCGGGCTGGAATCTTCAGCTGACCTCATCGCAGACCTGGAACAGGCGCTGAGGGACTGACCGACTGACACATCACACCGGAGGCTTATTAGTATGAGATACTCATTCGATAACATAATCGACCGTCGCGGTACCGACTCGCTCAAATACGATCTTGCCGCAAAAAGGGGGATGCCCGAAGATATAATCCCTTTATGGGTTGCCGATATGGATTTCCCGGCCCCGCCGGAGGTACTGGACGCGCTGGTTGAGAAAAGCCGCCATGGCATTTTCGGCTACAGCGATGCTATAGGCGATGATTACTTCAACGCACTGGCCGACTGGTACGCCGGCCGGTTCAACTGGCACCTTTCCCCCCAATGGCTCGTGAAGACCCCCGGCGTCGTTTTCGCCATCTGCACCGCGATCCGCGCGCTGACAAATGAAGGCGACGCGGTCCTGATCCAGGAGCCTGTCTATTATCCTTTTGCCGGTTCCGTCCGCGCAAATGACCGCAAACTGGTAGTCAACGAACTGGTATATCGCGACGGCAGGTATTACATAGATTTTGAAGACTTTGAAAATAAAATAGCGAAGAACAGGGTAAAGCTGTTTATCCTCTGCAGTCCCCATAACCCGGTCGGGCGTGTCTGGACGCAGGAAGAGCTTGTCGCAATGGGTGAAATATGCCTGAAATACGGCGTCAAAGTGGTTGCGGATGAGATCCATGCCGATTTCGTCTACCCCGGATACCGCCACCATGTTTTCGAAACTGTCAGGCCGGAGTTTGCCGACATAACGGTCACCTGCACGGCACCGACAAAGACATTCAACCTGGCTGGCCTGCAGATCTCGAACGTTTTCATATCCAATACGGAATTGCGAAGACAGTTCAAACAGGAACTCGAAAGGACCGGATACAGCCAGCCCAACATCATGGGGCTTGTGGCCTGCCGGGCTGCGTACAGGTATGGGGCAAAATGGCTGGAGGACCTGGTAGACTATCTCTCATCGAACCTTGACCTCCTCCGGGACTTCCTCGGACAGGAACTCCCGTTCATCCGGCTTGTGGAGCCCGAGGGCACTTACCTTGTATGGCTGGATTTCAGGGAACTTGGCCTTCCGGACAAGGAACTCAGCGACCTGCTGATCCACAAGGCACGCCTGTGGCTGAATGCCGGACCCATGTTCGGCGCGGGCGGTGAAGGCTTCCAGCGCATAAATATCGGGTGCCCCGCAGCCATCCTGCAAAAAGCGCTGGAGAGGCTGAAAAAAGCTTTCCACTGAAAGTCTGCTTTCCGAAAAAATCTGATCCACGGACTTATCATCCATGGATCAGCCACTGTTTGCTTTGCCTGCACTATATGTCAAAAACCACAGTTCCTATACCCTGAACCTCTGTACTATCGACTGGAGCCTTTGCGCCAGTTCTGACAGGCTTTCGCTTGCCTTTGCGATTTCTTCGATGGTCGCTGTCTGCTCCTCTATCGACGACGCCATCTCTTCCGTCGAGGCGGAATTCTCTTCTGCCGTCGAAGACAGGTTATGCAGCGTTTCGATTATGTCATCTTTCAGTCTTCCTATCTCATGCGCGAAGGAAGTAAGCTGTTCGACCACCTGTATCGCATCATTCATGGCCTGGGCGATCATCTCGTATCTCTCTTTGCTCCTGGCTACGCTCTGCGCCTGCTCCGACGTTATCACGGCTACTCTTTCCATCGTCCTGACCGCATTCTGTGCATTGGACCGCAGTTCATTCACGACACTGTCTATTTCCTTTGTATAGATCGCGCACTCTTCCGCCAGTTTCTTGATCTCATCAGCGACCACCGCAAAGCCTTTGCCTGATTCTCCGGCCCTGGCCGCCTCTATGGCGGCATTTAGCGCCAGCATGTTTGTCTGGTCCGCAATGGATGCTATCACGCTGCTCGCCTGGCTGATTTTTTCTGAACTCTCATGGGTTTTGAGGATGACGTCATGTATCTCCTTTGCCGCGCTGCCGCTTTCATCCGTTACCCTGATGAGTTCGTCGATCTCCAGCAGCCCGTCGCTGACGACCTCTTTTACCTTGTTCGAAGCAGTATTCAGACTGTCTACGCAGTCAAGATCCTTTTCGATCGCTTCGCCGAGAAGGATTGCCTTCGATGTCCCGTCCTGAACGCTTTCAGCCTGATCCGAGGCACCTCTTGCGATCTCATCCACGGCACTGGCGACTTCCTGGGCAGTCGAAGCTGCCTGCTGTATCGATGCATTCATCTCCTCGGAGGCTGCAGCCACCTGTTCCGCTGAATTGCTGATTTCGCCAATGATGCTCCTGAGGCTGTCGGTTATGGTTTGCATCGCGACAGACAGCCTTCCTGTCTCGTCCTTTCTCATCAGGTTTTTCTTCGGCACATCCCGTGTAATGTCCAGTGCCGCTATTATCTCCGAATGTTTCGCAGCCTCGGTGACCGGTCCGGCTATCGAATTCCCGATAAAGTATACCACTGCTATGCTTGCCAGCAGAATGACCGTCGCGGCGATAAAGACGGTCCTCTGGAGTTCGGGTATCGAATCCAGTACCTCCGCCTTGTTCGCTGTGACCACTATGGTCCAGTCTGTCCCTTCTACAGGCATGAATGCATTGTACATTTCCCTGCCCTCGAAAGAATAGCTGCTCACTCCTGCTTTTTCATGCAGGATCTTTTCGAACTCAGCAGCCACAGACGCCAGGGATCCGTCGTTTATGACTTCTTCAATGGGGTTCCACTGGTCCATGACCCTTTCCTTGTCGGGATGGGCAACTACCGTACCCCTGCCGTTTATCATGTAGGCATAACCCTTGTCTCCAAAACCGATCCCGTCCGTAATGTCGCTCAATGCATTGCCGTCCCTGCGTCCGACCAGGACCCCGACGGCTTTGCCGTCCTTTTCTATCGGTACGGCATACATGAGGACCACCTCGCCGGTAACACGGCTCACCAGCAGATCCGATACGTTCTTTTCACCGGCAAAGGCTTTCTTTATGTACTCCCTGTCACCCAACTGGCTGGTCGATCCGTCGGTGTAATTTGCAACGCCGTCAGGGCCAACGACCCCGATGTCGATAAAACCGGTTTTAGCTACCTGCCTTTGCAGCACTGTCTTCTGGATATTCCAGTCCATGCCCTGGATATCCTCACTCATCGCGATCATTTCCAAGGTCCTCATCTGGGTCTGTATCCTGCTCTCAGTCAGCCGGGCTGCTTCGGCAGCCATCGCGTAAAGCGCCTTCTCGGTATCCCTGGTAAGGGCCCGGGTGGCTATCCGGACTGATATGATCCCAAGTACGGCCGATGAAATCGCAACTACAGCAGAGAAACAGATGATAAGCTTCGTTTTGATACTCCTCATAAATTGCTCCTTTCTTGCCGGATGATATTACAATAAACGGCGCGTTGGATGCCGTCGAAAATAAAAAATATGCAGATATTATATAATATTTTGCACATCGGATTGAAGCAATCTGCTTCCAGGGCATGTCCGAAACCGCCGTCTTCGTTCTGGTATTCTGCAAGTGCTGACAATACTGCCTCCCTGCTCCCGTTTTCGAACAGGTATGCGAACCGCGCCCTGTCTATGGGCCTTGCGTTCAGGCATATCCATTTCCTTGCCCTTTCAAATATCCCGTTTGCAATCCTGGTTTCCCTCCATACCTTTTTTTACCGGGCAATGTATCAAAAACCATTGTTTTCTGTTACATCGGACTTCAGTTTGTGTTACAATAAAAATGCCCGTCCCTGCCTGGTATTAACATTATACTGCAACCGAAGGCATATATAAAGAGTGCGGGCTGAATCAGCCATTGTCGGCAAATCTGGACAGAAAGAGGAGAATGTATGGATGTAAGGATCATTGATCTGTTTGATTTGAACGAATGCTTTGCAAGGGATATTTTCGACGGCCTGGAATATCCATGGGAAGCACTGCCGAAGATAAAAACGTTCCTCCCGGAGTTTGCGAAAACGTTGCCTGCAGATTTCGAGCAGATAAGCGAGAATGTCTGGGTCGGCAAAGGTACGACGATCGAAAAGACGGTAACGATAAAGGGTCCGGCTATCATCGGGTATAACTGCGAATTAAGGCACTGCGCTTACATAAGGGAAAACGTGATCATAGGCAACGAATGCGTCATCGGCAACTCCACCGAGCTTAAGAACGCGCTTCTTTTCAACAAGGTACAGGTGCCGCATTTCAACTACGTGGGCGATTCCATCCTCGGCTGCAAGGCACATACGGGCGCCGGTGTTATCTGCTCGAACCTGAAATCCTACGGCACTCAGGTCAAGGTGACAGACGGCACCAGGTCGATAGAAACGGGCCTGAGAAAATTCGGCGCGATAATAGGCGACAACTCGGAAATCGGCTGCAACAGCGTGCTGAACCCGGGGACCGTGATAGGCAAAAACTGCATCGTCTACCCGTTGACATGCGTCAGGGGGTATGTGCCGTCAAACCATGTGCTGAAAAACAACGGCGTGATGGTGATCAGGACATGACCCGGTCCAGGGGGCATAAACCGATCCAGGCAAATGACCCGATTAAGGCGCATGACCCGGTCAAGTGAAATGACCTTGCTCAAGCCCACAACCCGGTCAAGTGAAAAACATCTTTCAGGCTCATAACCCGGTCCACATGAAGAAGCCCCGGCTGGATGTACTGTCCGGGGCTTTGGTGTTTGTTTCCTTCCCTTCGTTTTCCGGCTATCCCGGTCAGCCGAGCCGTTCCTCGATCACGGCGACCAGTTCCGATGCCCTTTTTTCTATGTATTCCCTGTCCTTGCCTTCTATCATGACGCGCACGAGCGGTTCCGTGCCCGAAGGCCTGATCAGTACCCTGCCTTCCCCTTTGAACTCGTCTTCAAGTTCACAGCAGAGTTTTGCGACCAGTTCGTCCTCCAGGTACCTGTGCTTGTTTTCGTTTTTGACCCTCGCATTCTTCAGGACCTGCGGCAGTACCTGCATCACGCCTGCCAGGTCAGACAGCCTGCGGCCTGTCGACTTCATCACGTTCAGGAGCTGAAGCGCTGTCAACAGGCCGTCGCCGGTGGTGTTGTACTTCAGGAAGATTATGTGCCCGGACTGCTCGCCGCCCAGCACGTATCCCTTGTCCAGCATCTCCTCGAGCACATACCTGTCGCCAACCTTCGTTTTGACAAGCTTCAGGCCATTTTCGCGGGCCATCATGTCCATGCCGATGTTGCTCATTACCGTGACCACTATCGTATCGTCGGCAAGCTGCCCCGCTTTTTTCAGTTCCAGTCCGATTATCGACATTATTCTGTCGCCGTCCACCAGTTCGCCGTTTTCGTCAACGGCCAGCACCCTGTCCGCATCTCCGTCAAATGCAAGGCCGACGTCGGCCCCGCACTCTTTCACGTATTCCATGAGCTGCGACATGTGGGTAGAACCACAGTCGCGGTTTATGTTCGTTCCGTCCGGGCAGTCATTTATCGCGAAGACCTGCGCTCCGAGTTCCTCGAACAATGCCGGGGCTGCCCTGTAGGATGCGCCGTTGGCGCAGTCCACTGCTATTTTCAGGCCTTTCAGGTCGTGATCTATGGTGCTTTTCAGGAAGTCCACATAGTCACGCAAGGTGTTTTCAGCCGTCTTTTTCCTGCCCACCCCGGCTCCTGACGGGAGCATCCTGCTGTCGAACCCGTTCTTTACGATCTCTTCTATCTTGTCTTCCGTCGCATCGGGCAGCTTGTATCCCTTAGAATCGAAAAACTTGATGCCATTGAATTCGAATGGATTATGTGAAGCCGAGATGACCACTCCTGCATCAGCCTTGTAATACCGCGTAAGGTATGCCACTGCGGGTGTCGGTATAACACCGAGGCAGACCGCTTCTGCCCCGACGGAGCAGATACCGGCCACCAGCGCCGATTCGAGCATGCCTCCGGATATCCTCGTGTCCATCCCGACCAGTATCCTGGGAGTATGCTGCGTTTCAGCCGTAAGTACGTATGCTCCTGCCTGCCCGAGCTTATATACGAGCTCCGCTGTGAGTTCCGTGTTCGCTATCCCTCTTACGCCATCTGTTCCAAAAAGCCTCGCCATACATTTCCCCCTGGTGTAAAGAATAGAAAGTGAAGCACTCCATAATAATGCAACCTGTGCTCTCAGTTCAATACTCTACTTCAATTTTTTTGCAATTATGCATTTTTATTGATCCGGATATCCCAAGGATCACGGATTTGCCGGCGTATTCTCATCCGGCTGCTGTTCGCCGGGCGAGCCATCTTCCTGCGGAGTTTCAGGTGTCTTGGTGATCCTGACCTCAACATAGACCCGCTGTACGAGGTTGCCGGTCTGCGGCAGGTTCATGTTGAGCTGGAGCCGGTGTGTGCCTTCCGCCAGGTCGGCCACATCAACGGCTGGCCTGAGCGACGAGGGAACGATGCTGTTCAGGTCTGCCTGCAGTCCTCTGAACTGTACTACGACCCTGTCTGTTATTATCTCATATGCAAGGGTCCCGTCGTTCCTTGCGTTCAGTATCGATATCTCATCCTTCCTGAACTCGAAGTTCCTGACCACGAGTTCCTCGACATCCATGTAGACCTTGATTTCTCCGGGCGAATCCACCAGCTCCACCCCTTCGGGTATCACCAGCGGTACAGTGGTGCTCAGGTCCTTATCCAGTCCATCGATGTCAAGTTGTTCCGTCTTGATCTCCCTCAGGTCCTCAAGCACGCCCGGTGCCCCTCTGACCAGCACCCTGGCAGGCTCGATCATCCTGTTCGCGGTGATCTCGATGTGGTTGGCAGCAAGCCTGCCTCTCGTGACAAGGGATACGGGAACTTCCTTCGCAGTTTCTATCGTCACGTCGACTTTCATAAGATCAAGACCGGTGATCTCGTTCCCGTCCTTGTCGAACGCTTTGCACTGTACCTGCCTGACCACGGTGTCCCTGTCGACGTCGCTAAGTTCAAGGAAAGCCTTGACCGAGGCTATGCTGTCCACGATCGCCTCATCATTGATCACTGGCACTTCTTCCGGCCTGACGGAAGCCCGCAGCATCACATAGCCAGGCTTCATCGACACGTTGGACACGACTTCCACGGCGAAATACTCTGTCTTCCTCCTGGTAAGATGGATATCTATCTCTTTCGGGTTGTATGACTCTATCGTGACGTTCTTGAAAAGGCAGACCGGCTCGGAGAATGCAAGCTTCTTGTCGTTTACCGACTGGATCTGCGAGTAGTCAAGGTAGACTTCGAAATCCGTCGACCTGACCTTTTCCACCACGTCCTGGCGTCCCCTGATCGTTATGTCGATGAATGTCCTTGGCTGGTTCTTAAGGTCGTAGTTGTTCTGGCTGAGGAAATCCTTGTTGACCTCGGTCACGGGCACATTGTATATGGTAATCGTTTTGAACGGGTTAGTCACGTTCGACACATAGAGCCAGAAAAGCAGTGCTACTAAAAAGGCAAGGACCTTTATCTTTATATCTTTCTTGAACCAGTCTGCGATTCTCACTTGGTTTTGCCCCTCCACAGCAGGATTTTCTTAGTATTGACGTCGCGTTCCGGCAGAAGGTTCTTGTTCAGTGCCTTCCTCAGCGTGTCGGCCGTGAGGTTCCTTGTAAGGCCGCCGTTAAGCGCGAACGATATCTTGCCGGATTCTTCCGAAACTACTATCGCGATGCTGTCCGACACCTCTGTGATGCCCAGCGCCGACCTGTGCCTCATCCCAAGCTCCTTGCTGAGGCTCGGGTTATCCGTCAGCGGAAGCAGGCATGCGGCGGCTTTTACCTTGTTGTTGCGTATCACCACCGCACCGTCATGCAGCGGGGTGTCAGGAGTGAAGATGTTTATGAGGAGTTCACTGGTTACCTGGGCATCGAGCTCTATGCCGCTGTTGATTATCTCCCCGATCTTGACTTCCCTCTCTATGACGATGAGGGCGCCTATGTACCTGGATGAAAGGGTCGTGCATGTTTTCACGATTTCCTCAATAACGGCCGTTGTCTGGACCCTGAGGCTCGATGCCTCGTCGAAGTTCAGCAGATCCTTGAACCTGCTCCTGCCTATTTTTTCAAGGGCACGGCGCAATTCAGGCTGGAAAAGGACGATGGCACCTATGGCCAATACCGAAAGCACCGACCTGAGCAGGTAGTTTATCGTTTTAAGTTCGAGGAATCCGCTCATCTCCGTTGCGACGATGATAAGGATAAGGCCTTTGATCAACTGCCATGCACGTGTTTCACGCACCAGGATGATGAGCTTGTAGATGACCCAGGTAACGATGCCTATATCCAGGAAGGCCCTGATTACGTACAGCGGATCGTCAAATCCCATGTAGCCGATGAAATTGTTGAACAGGTCGCGCAGGTTGATATTGCTGAACAGGTCCAAAAATATCCACACCCCTGTATTTCAGAAAAATCTTTTGCATCCTTATATGAATTATACCTTTTTTATCTTGTATTTGTTAAGAAGTTTTCAACAAATCTATAAAATATATGATGGAAAAGTTGTATGCATTATACAATATAAGTGCGCCTTTGTCATATGCCGTGTCAAAGCATCTTTGTCACGGCGCCATTCAGATGTACCTTTCTTATACGCTGCGTGTCTTACACGCTGCGTGGATTTGCGTTATCACACGCTATCACCGATCTGGTCACACATTGCCCAGGTAAACGTGGTTCAGATGCCGGAGGGCAGTCTTTTTGGCTTTTTCCAGCGTTCCCAGGGGCGTGGGTCCGATGCTGCGCATCCTGTAATTCGGGAAGAAGCGTGTAAGATGCAGGACGATGTCCCTGTCGATGGCAGAAAGCCAGCGGGCAAGCTCGTCGATTTCCTCCGGCGAATCGTTCAGGCCGGGTATCACGAGCGTCGTGACCTCCACATGGCAGTTCCGTGCTGCCCTTTCCACGGTCCTCTTCACATCGTCCAGGCCGCCCTTGCAGTATTTTTTGCAAAATTCACCGGTGAACGCCTTGACATCTATGTTCATGGCATCGATATACGGCAGGAGTTCTTCGAGGGGCTCTTCGCTGATGAAACCATTGGTGACCAGTACATTCGCGAGCCCATTTTCCTTGACGAGCTTTGCAGTGTCCAGCACGTATTCATACCATATGGTCGGTTCGTTGTATGTATATGCGACGCCTATATTGCCATAGCGGACATATTGCTCCGCCAGGCCGGCAAGTTTTTCGGGCGGCGCTTCCACGAGCCTGATGCCCTCGTAGTTCCAGACAAAGGAAGGCTCCCCTTCACTGCCGGTGAGCCGTCCGTTCCCGCGATCCCATTCCTGTCCGGCTTTGCGGTCCGGCACATCTGTTTGTTGGCCAGGAAAATCCGCTGTTCGGCCCGAAGCATCCGCGTTTGGACCCGGAGCATCCGCTGTTCGGCCCGAAACATCTGCTTTTTCGCCCGGAGTACCTGCTGTTCGACCTGAAGCATCCGTTTCCCCGCCTTGTCCGGCTTGTTCATCCCCATGGGCAATGGTCCAGTTCTGGCACCAGCTGCATTTGAAGTTGCAGCCGAACGTGCCTGCCGACAAGATTATCTTTCCGGGATGGAAATGGTACAGCGGCTTTTTCTCAATAGGATCCAGCGCCAATGAGGTCATGTACCCGTAATTGAGTGAATACAGCGTGCCGTCGATGTTCCTGCGGGCACGGCACAGACCAGTCCTGCCCGGCTGCAGGAAACACCGGTGCGGGCAGAGCCTGCAGCGGACGCTGCCGTTATCGAGTTTTTCGTAGTATGCAGCTTCCTTCATGGCCCACCTCGAATGAACTGCATTTCGTCTGCTCTGTGCCGGTTCTTATCTGCACTTCGCCTGTTCCGCCCTGTATTTAATCCGTTCCACACTGCACTTCATCGGTTCTGCGCCTTCTCATCTGAGTCTCGTATGCACCCGCCATTTGTAGCGTTCGCGCCTCTTCATCGTTTACAGCCAGTTCCTCCATCACCTGTGCCTTATCACTTCAAAACGCTCCATCGTGTACTTCTCGTCCGGCCTGATGCCGGCCTTCTGCAGGGCAATGGCCACCTGCTGCTGCGGGGTATCTATGCCTTCCAGGTCGGGAAGCAGCAGTCCCAAACGCATGCCTGACCTCACGATGACACCGTACCTTTTGACATCAAGCTCTTCCATGGAACTGATCGGCTCGGGCTTTCCGAGGACATCCACCGAGTAGACCAGGTCGTCTAGTTCATCCTCCGTTACAGGCGGGAACCTGGGATCGTTGACGCCCGCACTTATCGCATTATGTATTATCTCCGAAGCGATGTTTTCCCTCGTCGGCATTATGGTCCCGATACAGCCTCTCAGCCTTCCGTGTTTCTTGATCGAGACGAAGACGCCGGCCTGCCCGGAGCGCATTTCTTCCGGAAGCACTTCCGGGATGTCGATCACTGTACCGTTCATGACGTACATCTCGAGCGATTTCCTGGCGAGGGCGGTATACGGGTCTTCATTGCTCCGTATCAGGCTCATCTCTTCAATATCTCTCCTGTCCAGCCTGTCAAGCAGGGTCTCTCCAGTTATCCTGGATGTCGGCGTGAATTCAGCAACGGCATAGCCGACGCCAAACGGACCTTCGTATGAATACACTTCCGGTTCGATTTCAAACTCATCCAGGGCCCCGAACATCATTATGAAGGACCGCAGCCCGCACTCTCCGGCCTCTTCAAGGAATCCCTCGTCAAACCCGAGGATCGCTTCGGGGTCCGGGATCTTCAGGTATTCCACCAACCTGCCGTCAAACTCCGGACCGCATTCGTTGAACCCGTAGGGTCCATCCGGCGCAAGCCTGTGCGATAGGTCGCCGCTGGCCAGGAATACCACGTTTTCGCCCGACTGTTCGACCGCCTTTGCGATGCACCTGCCGAACCTGTACAGTTCCTTGAACAGCATGGCTGCTATTGCGATATGGACGAGCCTGAAGCCGCTGTATTCCCTGTTTATAAAGTACAGCGGCACCATCGCGCCATGGTCCAGTTCCTCGGATATGCGGAACCTTCTGATAAGGATGTCGTCGAGGCCGCCGCAGGGAATGCCCTGGCTGTTGGCGATCCTGGTGATCTCCCATGCCAGCGGCAGGTTGTTTTCATAGCTCAGCTTCACTTCCGGAGCGCCAAACCTTCCGAAATCGCCTGACAGGCCGTCCTTGTGATTGATGAAGATATAATCCTGGAATACGGGCGCATGCGGCGTTGTGACAATGATCGTCGAAGGCTTTATCTTCGCCACTTCCCGCGCAAGCCTCTCAAGCGCTTCTACGGTAGCAGCGGCCTTCTTTTCTTCGCCCCTTCCGACCTCGTGCACCACGATAGGCGGGTGCGGCGAGATGAACGCTTTCCTTATTGCTCCCATATGTCCACGACCTTTCGGATATCAATATTCTGCCTTGTACTGCTTTGTTCTGATTCTGCCTTATACTCCTTGTGCTGCTTTCTGATGCCTTATGCTGCTTTGCACCGCTTTGTGCTGCCTACACTACTATGCACCGTTTTCTGCTGCTTTCTGCCGTCATATGCTGGCTTATGCCTTTGTGCCGCTTTTTGCTGCCTTATGATGCCTTATGCCTTTGTGCCGCTTCTTACTGCTTTATGATGCCTTATGCCTTTGTGCCACTTCTTACTGCTTTATGATGCATTATGCCTTTGTGCCACTTCTTACTGCTTTATGATGCATTATGCCTTTGTGCCACTTCTTACTGCCATAATCTCTTTTGCACTGCTTTGTTCTGCTTCGCCCCTTGCGTGATTCCACGCAGTGCTTTTTGTCTCCATTTGTCTTTATGTGCCTTTGAACACCTTTATCATCTATATCCTCATATATATCCTCTATATCCTCTTAAGCCGAAAAAAAGCATGTACACGAGAAAACTGAAGGACGCCAGTAAAAATCCCAGTGCGATTATTATTGCTATCCATCTGACCAGCTTTTTATCCATGCAATATCAACCTCTGTTTATATATTGATTCAACACTGCGTTTCATTTATCCTTCCAGGCCAGGTTAAATTTCAGTGACCTGTCTGTCTTTAATTGAATTTCTGCGCGACTTCAGCACATCGGTGCGCAAATTTTCAGGTAAAGTCCGCCTGGAAGGGTGTTTTTATGGAAATTTTTCAAGATTTATTTACATAATATCGGCTAATCAGCATTACGGTAAATGAAATTTTTCAAAAGTGATGACTTTAGTTGCAAAAATGCGAAACGGGGGTGACAAATATTCAACTAAAGTCTTTCGCCATATCGGTATGGGATTTGATAGCGAGTTTGTGAGGAATGTTATCCCGGATTGTGAGGAATGCTATCCCGGATTGTACGGAATGCTATCCCGGATTGTGCGGAATGTTATCCCGGATTGTACGGAATGCTATCCCGGATTGTGCGGAATGTTATCCCGGATTGTGAGGAATGTTATCCCGGATTGTGAGGAATGTTATCCCGGATTGTGAGGAATGCTATCCCGGATTGTACGGAATGCTATCCCGGATTGTGAGGAATGTTATCCCGGTTCACGTGAAATGCAGTCCGGGTTTACGTGGCATGTGATCCCGTTTACGCAGAATGCAGTTCCGGTACCACCCAGATACGCTTGCTGGCCGCCCGGTTGTTAAACTCCCCGGTAACCGTGCGCATTCGCTGAAAAATCGGTGCATTTTTCAACGTTCAGCCCTCTCGGGTTCGAATTCCCTTGTGACCTGTAACAAAAAAACACCCCGTATTGACCGAGGTGTTTTTCCTGGTGACCCATAGGGGATTCGAACCCCTGTTACCGCCGTGAGAGGGCGGCGTCTTAACCGCTTGACCAATGGGCCGCTTATTTCATTGCCATGCGCAAGAGATATTATAACATGACATGCTGTCAAATACAATAGGAAAATCATTTCCTTCGTCAACAGTAGTAACTGAAAGACTTTAGCTGATTTTTTGTAACCGCTGTTGAGCAAAATTTCAAGTAAAGTCCGGCCTTTTGAAATTTTTCATTTACCGTAATACCGTTTAGCCGATATTATGTAGCCTGATATTAAAGAAATTCAATAAAAATGTCTCTCCAAGTGGACTTTACCTGCAAAATTGCTCATACCGCTGCACAAAAATTCAACTAAAGTCAGACAGAGGAATTGCATCGGCATGTACGGAAAAATCACCCTGCAACCATGCGCAGATTTGCCGTGTAAAAACCCGGCCAATTGGAGCGCCTGGCCAAATCAAAACACCTCGGTCAATCCGAGGTGTTTTCGTTTTTGTATCCCTGTTTCAGGAGATTGAGGCTTGCGTTCTTCACATGTTGCGTCATCAGTTTCTCCGCCCTGTCGGCATCCCTGTCGATGATGGCCTGCATTATCGCCTTGTGTTCTTCCAGCGCTGCCGCCGCCCTCTCCGGGCTGCTCATCGATACCTTCCTGGCTTTCTGGACGTAACTGTGGAACGTACTGAGCGTATACATCAGGGGCTTGCTCTTGCTGGCCTTGAATATTGTGTCATGGAACCGCGTGTCGAACTGCAGCAGGTTTCCGTAATTGCTTTTTGCCGTATAGAACTCCTCCAGTTCGACCGCTTCCTTCAGTTCTTCCATTTCCTCCGGCGTGATCTTTTCCGCGGCCCACCTTGCCGCAAGCCCCTCTATCATCATCCTGATAGTATATATATCCTGGATGTCCTGCTGGGAAATGCCCCTGACAGTCACACCCTTGTTGGGCACGGACTTTACCAGCCCTTCCAGCTCCAGTTGCCTGAGTGCTTCACGCACAGGGGTCCGGCTGACACCAAGTTCTTCCGACAGCTTTGTCTCAACCAGGCTTTCTCCGGGTTCATAGACGCCGTTCAGGATATCGTTCCTTATCTGGTTATAAACCCTGCTGTGCAGGGAACTGGAATGCTGACCGGTATCGCCCAATTCAACCACCACAGTTTCTCACTCCCTGATCCTGCCGATCGCAGCATATCTCATCATGAATATTCTGTCCGTGCTGCATCTGTTTCGCCTGAACAATACCTTTTACATTCCTTCCGTGCTGCCGTGATTTTTGCCGCATACTGCTGCTGCCACCATTGCATTGTACCGGGACCGCGACCGCGGTCCCAGGCTACTACTGCTGTCCCTGTTTCTTCGTATAGTTCAGCAACCCGCCTGCCAGCATGATACTCTTCTGTCTTTCGGACAGTGCGATCCTCACCTTTATCTCCGTGCCGGCAGTCTTATTCAGCAACGTGAGTTCATCTCCGGCCTTTACCTGTTCCCTGGCATTTTCAAGCACGAGTACGTCGCCTTCTTTGATCCTATCGTAATCGGCTTCGTCGACAAATGACATGGGCAGGATCCCGGAGTTGATCAGGTTGGCCATGTGGATCCTCGCAAAGGATTTGGCCACCACACCCTTAACACCGAGGTAGAGCGGGACCAGTGCTGCGTGTTCGCGGCTCGAACCCTGTCCGTAATTCGATCCGCCGACGATGAAACCTCCGCCGTTCTCCTTCGCCCGCTTCGGGAAATCAGGATCGCACGGCGTCATGCAGTATTCCGCCAGGTAGGGGATATTTGACCTGTACGGCAGAAGTTTCGCATTCGAAGGCATGATGTGGTCGGTGGTGATATTGTCGCCAACCTTGATGAGCACGGCGCCTTCCACTTTGTCAGCAAGCTCCTTGTTTACAGGGAACGGCTTTATGTTCGGCCCTCTCACCACTTCGATATTTTCCCCTTCGGGCGCCGGCGGAACGATCATGTTGTCGTTTATGAGGAAGCTTTCCGGCATGGTGACCGCCGGTGCCTCGCCCAGCGTGCGCGGATCGGTAAGCACACCGGTGATGGCGCTTGCCGCTGCTGTTTCCGGGCTGACAAGGTATACCTTTGCCGATTTCGTACCGCTTCTTCCCTCGAAGTTCCTGTTGAAAGTCCTCAGCGAGACCGCATCTGTCGCCGGGGCCTGCCCCATGCCGATACACGGACCGCATGCCGATTCCAGTATCCTGGCGCCTGCGGCGACCAGATCTGCCAGAGCCCCTTCCTTGGCCAGCATCGTCAGCACCTGCTTCGATCCGGGCGCTATGACAAGGCTCGCATCAGGATGCACGGTCTTGCCTTTCAATATCTTTGCCACCTTTATCAGGTCCATGTAGGACGAGTTTGTACAGCTTCCTATACATACCTGGTCTACCTTTATCGGTCCGATGGAAGAGACCTCCTCCACGTTGTCCGGGCTGTGCGGCTTTGCCGCCAGCGGTTCAAGGCTTCCCAGGTCTATGGTTATCTCTTCGTCATATTCCGCATCCGGGTCCGGCAGAAGTTCGACCCAGTCGCTTTCCCTGCCCTGTGCCTTCAGGAATTCCCTGGTCACTTCGTCGCTGGGGAATATCGACGTGGTGGCTCCGAGTTCGGCACCCATATTCGTAATGGTCGCCCTTTCGGGAACTGTCAGTGTCTTTATGCCTTCGCCGGCGTACTCGATGATCTTGCCGACTCCGCCCTTGACGGTCATTATGCGCAGGACCTCAAGGATAACATCCTTTGCCGACACCCAGGGCCTGAGTTTCCCTTTGAGCGTCACTTTGCAGACCTTCGGCATCATCATGTAGTACGGGCCGCCTCCCATGGCCACTGCGACATCCAGGCCGCCTGCCCCGATGGCCAGCATGCCGAGGCCGCCCCCGGTCGGAGTGTGGCTGTCCGAACCAAGCAACGTCATCCCGGGTACGCCGAAGCGTTCCAGGTGGACCTGGTGGCAGATGCCGTTGCCCGGCTTTGAGAAGTAGATGCCGTGTTTCGCAGCGACCGTCTGTATATACTTGTGGTCGTCCGCATTCTCGTAACCTGTCTGAAGCGTGTTGTGATCAATATATGCAACTGATTTTTTCGTCCTCACCCGAGGTATCCCCATGGCCTCAAACTGAAGATATGCCATCGTCCCGGTGGAATCCTGCGTCAGCGTCTGATCTATCTTTATGGCGATTTCCTTCCCGGGAACCATTTCACCGCTTACCAGGTGTTCCTTTATGATTTTTTGAGCGAGATTCAATCCCATATTACCAACTCCTTCCTCCTGTACTTATTTGAATCCTCACCAGCCAGCCGGCGGTAATGCTCCCAGTAATGCTCCCGCTGTCGTCCGGTGATGCTCCCAGTAATGCTCCCGCTGTCGTCCGGTGATGCTCCCAGTAATGCTCCCGCTGTCGTCCGGTGATGCTCCCAGTAATGCCCCAGCTGTCGTCCGGTGATGCGATTTCGTTAATTCGATTTCGCGCTGTCGAGCTGCAACTTACTGCATCACGCCATGTCAAGTATCTCCGGCACCAGGTCCCTGATCGCTTTTTCGAGTTCCTGGTCGCTGATACATGTCACCCTGCCGTTCCTGTACTGCTCATCGACCCATTCCTTGAGCCTGAGTACCTTTTCGTCCCTCTTGCTGACCTTCCTGTCCCCGGTGAGCCTGAAATGGCTGTTGATCCAGTGGGCTATACCCGCAGTGCCGGAAGTCTGGTTGATGGCGACGCCTACAGGCCTGTTGAGCAGCTTCTCGGTGTTGAATATGTTGTAGATCTCTTCGTCCTTCATAAGGCCGTCGGCATGGATACCCGCCTGGGTGACATTGAAATTCCTCCCGACGAACGGGGTCCTCGGCGGTATCTCGTAGCCGAGTTCCTTCTCATAATACTCGGCGATCTCGGTGATGACGGTGGTGTCCATCCCGTCGGTGGTGCCCCTGAGCTGCGCGTACTCGATGATCATTGCTTCAAGCGGCGTATTGCCGGTCCGCTCGCCGATGCCGAGCAGGGAACAGTTGACCGCAGACGCACCGTACAGCCATGCGGCGGCTGAATTCACGACCGCCTTGTAGAAGTCGTTGTGCCCGTGCCACTCTATCAGTTCGCTCGGGAAACCCGCATAATGCCTGAGGCCGTAAATGATGCCCGGCACGCTCCTGGGGAGCGCAACTCCCGGGTATGGTACTCCCAGCCCCAGTGTATCGCATGCCCTTATCTTTATCGGCACGCCGCTTTCCTCGCTTAGTCTGCGCAGTTCCAGCGCGAAGGGAACAACAAAACCGTAGAAGTCCGCGCGCGTTATGTCCTCGAAATGGCAGCGCGGCCTGATGCCTACCTCGATCGCGGACTTTATGATGCCCAGGTAATGATCCAGGGCCTGCTTCCTCGTCATGTTGAGTTTCTTGAAAATATGGTAATCCGAACAGCTCACAAGTATGCCGCTTTCCCTGACTCCCATCTCCTTTGCCAGCTGGAAATCGCTTTTTGTCGCCCTGATCCAGCTTGTCACCTCGGGATACTCATACCCGAGTTCCTGGCATTTGTACACGGCTTCCTTGTCCCTGTCGCTGTACAGGAAAAACTCGCACTGGCGGATTATTCCCTTTGGTCCGCCAAGCCTGTGCAGCATTTTGTAAAGTGTCACTATCTGCTCGACGGTATAGGGTTCCCTCGACTGTTGCCCGTCCCTGAAAGTTGTGTCGGTGATCCAGATCTCGTCTGCCGGGAACATCGGCACTCTCCTGTGGTTGAACGCACACTTCGGTATTTCATCGTAACTGAATATTTCCCGGTACAGGTTCGGTGAAGGAACATCCTGCAGCCCGTATCGATACAGGGACTGTTCGAGTGTATTTGTCTTCTTGTTGAACACCAACATAACAACACCTGTTTCCATGATAGATTTGATTTTGTACAATTGTATACAATTATACAAACGCTGTCAACAGTTACTTTTCGCCGTGTTTCGCAGGCAGTGGTCCATTCACAGGCCGGGACCCACATGATACAGGTCCCCGTTCCAGGCAGCCGGGCCGCTGCAAAACGCAGGTGGCAGTCCAAATGACTAGCCGGAGTCCACATGATGAAGGTCCCCGTTCCAGGTAACCGGGCTGCAGCGTTTCTGCTGCAAAACACAGGCGATGATCCAAATCGCAGCCCAGAGCAACGCTGCGGTGGTCAAATCGCAGGCCGGAACAACACGAGCGGTGGTCCAAATCGCAGCCGGAGCTCCCATACCGCGGGTCTCTGCTGCAAATCATATGTTACTGCTCCAGGTCGCAAGGCTGCAGCGTCCGGATCACGGGTTTTCGCTTCCGGGCAGCAGGTGCCTCCCCGGACCGCGAATTGCCACTTTGATATTGAAAAAAGGAGGATTTTGGCGGTTTGTATCGAAATACATATTATCGCATAATCTCAGGGGGAGGATATACATGGCAATCATGAAAAAAAGAAACGCAAAAACAGTCGCTGAGCATGTATCCGGCCAGGGAAAGCTATACCTGATCGCATCGGTAGCGGTCGGGCTTGTGATGAGTGCCATATTCGCACTGATAACGCGCAGATATCTTGAAGCTCTTCTGGTACTGGCAACTGCCATAATAACTTCCCAGGCGCTCCGCATAATCAATGGCATCCTGATGCGCAGGATCGCACATGTATTCGAAAAAGAGCTCCGGTCGATCAGGGAAGGAGATTTCACCACGTTCCTCGATCCAAGATCGTTTGGCGTGCTGGCAGGCGTGGGTTCGACGCTCAACGCCCTTCTGAGCGATATAAGAGCCCTTATCGACAGCTTTTTCACACTGTCACATTCCATCATACAGGCTTCGAGAAAGGTCGGTGCGACGGCAGAACAGGCAGTCGCCGCCATTACCGAGATTTCCAAGACAGTGGACGAGATCGCCAAGGGCGCATCAGAGCAGGCGGTCGACGCACAGGAAGGTGTCCAGCTTGTAGACAAGCTTTCGGACCAGATCGACTTTGTCTCCCAGAGCTACACCCAGGTTATGGATGAGACGAATAACATCCACAGGCTCAACGAAGCCGGCCTCGAATCCGTGCAGACCCTCCGCGAGAAGTCAGAACAGAGTTACAACTCCACCGAAAAGATATTCTCGGTCGTCGAAAGCCTGACGAATACTACAAAGCAGATAAGTTCATTCGTACAGTCCATCGAAGATATTGCAGAGCAGACGAATATGCTCGCCCTGAACGCCGCAATAGAAGCCGCCAGGGCCGGTGAAGCCGGCAAGGGCTTTGCCGTGGTCGCCGAAGAAGTCAGGCAGCTTGCCGACCAGAGCAGGCGGTTCACGGAAGAGATCATCAACCTGGTGGAAAATATAAATGCAGAATCACAGCAGGCGATCCAGGCGATGGAAATGATGAGGAAGGTCTCCAAAGAGCAAAACGAAGCCGTGGACACTACAAACAAGTCGTTCGGGAATATAGCCGAGGGCATCGTCGCCATCGTGGAGAAAATAAAGGCGGTAAACGACGCGGTGCTCGCCATGCAGAAAAGCAGGGACAGCGTGATATCGGCTATCGAGAACATCTCAGCGGTTTCCGAAGAGACGGCCGCGTCGAGCCAGGAGGTCGCCGCCACAACAGAACAGCAGCTCAGGGAGATAGACGAGATGAAAGTGGCTGCCGCGCAGCTTGATGAACTTGTCCAGGAACTCGACAAAAAATTGAAGAAGTTCAGGATAAAGTGAAGAACTCCAAGGCAGAGAAGTCAGGGATAAAGTAAAGAAGTCCAGGGCAGTGAAGTCAAGTTCAGATAACGGGTCAAATAAAGCATAAAGCCGGGTTGGCTGCAGCAAGATCACCAGTATAAAATAAATCCCCGTCCGTTTTCGGGCGGGGGTTTTCATTAATGTCCCTGCGAACATCCTGTTTATGCATCAGCCCTGTAGCCGGTCTGTTCGTGCCTATCACACCTGGTATTCCTTCAGTATCGCTGCCGCTTCGACATTCGCGAACCTGGGAGCAGCCTCATCCACCAGGTCCATCGGGTCGTAGTCAGGCCATATGTGGGTAAGCAGCAGTCTTTTTGCGCCGGCCATCGCCGCTGCAGTACCGCACTGTGCAGCCGACATGTGCGGGGCATCCTCCGGCCGGTCCTTCTCAAGGAACCCTGCATCAAGCATCAGCAGGTCCGCGCCTTTTGCGAAACTGACCAGTTCGTCGGTCCAGGACGTGTCTCCCGAGTAAACGAACCTTTTGCCCGCGCACTCCGCGGATACCGCATAGTCAGTATACGGATGCTTCATCTGCCGGAAACTGAATCTCATGTCCCCGATAACCAGCTGCTTTTCAGCCGTAATGGCTTCGAGTCCGAACGCATCCTCCACATCGAACCGGCCGTATTCCTCCGCAGGTTCCGCGGGGGCGTACACCTTCATCAGCCCGTCATACAACCCGCGCTTCCTCCTGAGCTGGATGGCATACTTCAGCACGAACATGTCGGATACGTGGTCGCTGTGCAGATGGGTCAGGATCACCGCGTCGAGCTGATCGATCCTTATGATTTTCTGCATATTGGCCAGAACACCGTTGCCGCAGTCGATAAGCACGTTCGCTTTCCCGCTCTGCAGCAGGTAACCCGAACATGCGCTCCCTGCAGCCGGATACGGGCCATTGTTCCCGAGCACGGTCAGTTTCATGGGCTCACACTCCTTTATGAGAACAGGTTTTTGTCCAGGTTCGTTTTCCTGGATATCAATACGAGTATATACCCGATGATGGCGCTGAATATACCCTGCAGCGAATTCGGAAGCAGTTCCGCGACAGCCGCCGTCAGCCCGAAGGCTTCATCGAATATAGCGAGAAGGAACGCTTCGGCAAGGAAGTACCCGGCTACCATCACCACGGCGCCGACCGCTGCCGACAGGATCAGGCTGCCATGTTCCAGGTCGCCGGTCCTGCGGAACTTAGCTGTCAGCAGCCCGACCAGCAGGCCCTCGATACCTTTCACGACGAATGTTATCGGGGCGAATATCAGCGCCGCTGCAGCTACATCCGCCAGGGCAGATCCAACCGCTCCCGCGATCAGCCCGCCTGCCGGTCCGAGCAATACTGCCGCCAGTATTATCACTGCGTCCCCCAGGTTGAAATAACCGCCCGGCAGGACCATTGTCGGTATACGCGTGAAATATGTAGCCAGAAAAACAAGTGCGATCATAAGACCGTTCAGTATGAGTTTTTTCAGAGCACCGTTCCGCATATGATACCCCCCCTTGTCGGTCGACATCCGCTGAAAATCACACGGGTTGAGCCCCTCGTGCATATTATGAACTGCATGATGTGTCCTTGTCTAAATAATTTTACGTGTATGCCGATACGCTGTCAAGAGTTGGCAAGCGTTTTCATCATAACGGGCTGTCACAGCACTTCATGGAGCCTTGCGGATTCCACCACGATCGCCCTTTTTTTCAGTTCGCTGTATATCTCGAGCGCACGGCCTCCCGTGTAGTCACGGCTCTGTGGGTCGCTGTCCTCGATGATCACCAGCTGTGAAGCATACCGGGCAGCTTCCAGGTTCCTTATGTTCTGGGAACCGAAGGGCATGTCGCACAATATGGTCATGTCCGCTGCCTTCACCAGTTCCACGTTTTCCCTGAAACTTTCGTCGTCTATCTCGCTGAACGGCCTGCATGCCACGGCCCTGGCTCCGAATATCCCTGCGCACGAAAGGTCGCTGTCCCCGTGCGGGAACACACCGGCCGTTATCCTGCAGCCCAGTTCGTACAGCTGTCGGATGACGCCGGACGCAGAACCGCCTCCGCCTATCACGTGGACGCTGATATCTTTCCTGCCGCGGCTTTCACCGGATATGTGGAAATCCACCAGGCCGGTCACCCTGTTCCTGTATACTACGGCATCGACGCCATAGGCCAGCCTGAGGTTTTCACGCGTGATTACGGATCCCGGGCTGCCATCGGCTATTATCCTGCCTTCTTTCATCAATATCAGCCGGGTACAATAGCGTACAGCGATCTTCAGGTCATGTACGGCCGCGATCACAGCTTTGCCGCTTTCGCTCAGTTCGCGGGCATTCTTGAACAGCTGTTCCACGTATGCAATGTCAAGGCTGGCAGACGGCTCGTCAAGGAGTATCAGGCCGGTCTCCTGGGCAAGCACCCTTGCAAAGAGCGCCCTCTGCCGCTCCCCTCCCGAGAGCGTGTTTATTGCCCGGTTTTCAAATTTCAGCGTATCCGTGTATTCCATGCACCTGCGTGCAACGGCATAGTCCGCGGGGGTCTCCGGCCGGAACCTGCCAAGCTTGTGGTACCTTCCCGCCAGGACGACATCGAGCACCGTGAACGGGAACGTCACGGTGGTGTCCTGGTGCAGCATTGCAGCCATTGAAGCGATCTGCCTGCCGGTCATCGTCCGTATGTCCCTTCCGCCGATCTCGACTGTCCCGGTGCCTTTGTTTATCCCGTTGAGGCATTTCAGGAGGGTGGTCTTCCCGGCCCCGTTCGGCCCGATGATGCCGATGAACTCCCCTTTCTCAGCATCGAATGAAATATCCTTCAGTATATGGACGCCGTCGATATAAAAATCCAGGTTTTTCACGCTGAGCAGCCTTGTGCCATGACCAGGGCTGCAGGTTCCGGCATTGCCGGGACCGGGTCTGCCAAGGCGTTCCCGGAGACTGCCTTTCCCTCTTTTTTCACCGGTCAAAACACAGCACCGCCCTTCCTCGTCCTGATCAGCAGGTACAGGAAATAAGGCGCCCCGAGCATCGCCGTTATTATGCCCACATGTATCTCGCCATTCGCGGGCATGCGGCCGATTATGTCGCATCCCGTGAGGAATACCGCCCCTCCGAGGGCGCTGGCGGGTATCAGCAGGCGATGGTCGGGACCTGCTATCAGCCTCATGATGTGCGGGACCATCAGGCCAACGAAGCTGACAGGCCCGCAAACCGATATGGTCACAGCAGTGATGAGCGATGTGACGAACAGCAGCAGCTTCCTGGTGCGGGAAGGCTCAAGCCCCAGGGACTGGGCTTCCTCTTCGCCCAACTGGAGCAGGTTCAGGTCGCGCGAAAACATCATCAGGACGGCCAGAAGCACCAGCACGGGAAAAGTCACGAGCTTTACCTGCTCCCACATCATGCCGCTGAGGCCGCCCATCGTCCAGAAGACAAATCGCCGCACCTCGTAGGTGTTGCTCCTGATAAGGACGAACTGCGTGACCGCCCCTATGAACGTACTGACTGCGATTCCTGACAGTATCAGCGTCAGCGGCGCTATCTTCCCCCTGCGCAAGGACAGCAGGTATATCACCGTCACCGCTCCGAGCGCTCCTGCGGCCGCGAACATCGGCATGGTGTAGATGGTCCTGGCTGCGGCTCCCGTCGTTATCGCAATGATGGCGCCAAGCCCGGCCCCGCTCGATACTCCAAGCACACCCGGATCAGCCATCGGGTTCCTGAAAAGTCCCTGCATCACTGCGCCGCATGCCGACAGGGCGGCTCCGGCGACGCAGGCCACCATGACCCGCGGGAGCCTCACCCTGAATATGATGGAAACCTGCTCCCCGGGAAGCGTCGGATCGTCGATAAGGCCGATGCTGTCGAGTATTATCCTGAACGATCTGCCGAGCGGGACGTATACGGCCCCCAGTGCTACCGCCAGGACTATCGTGAACACCAGCAGCACGACCATTATCGGCAGTATTATGCCCATTTTCCTGTACACGGTAAAGTTTCCCATTTCTGACCTCTTTTTCGAATTTCCCATTATATTTTCGCAGTGTTTTAACGTTCTTTCTGCTCAAGTACCGCTCTGCCGGCGCCCGGGAAAACCATCCCGCCGGCTTTCCCCTGTGTCGTCCACCGCCTTCCGGGACCACCGCCAGGAGGCTTTCCCCTGTGTCGTCCACTGCCTTCCGTGGCCACTGCCAGGAGGCTTTCCCCCGGTGTTTTCCCGGGCCGGCACTGTTTTCCTATTCGAACAGTTCAGGATAGGCCGCCTTCGCCACGTCCTCCACGGCAAGCACGACATAGTGCGATATGGCGCTTATGTGGGGATTCGGGACAGAGATGATCCTGTTGTTCTTTATGGCATTTACAGTCTGCAGGCTCGGATCGTTCACCAGCGAATCGCGCATGCTTTCGAAAGAGTTGCCAGCGTCATAATACCACGACGGAAGGATTATTATATCAGGGTTGAATTCGATGATCTTCTCCCTGGAAATCATAGGCCAGCCTTCTATGCCTGCACGCGATATAACGTTTATCAGCCCGGCCCGGGTCACTATATCGTCGAAATTGGTGCCTTTGCCGCTGCTTCCCAGTTCGCCGTAATCCATCACCGTGAGCCGCTGTTCAGGTTTGAGGGCGGAAAGTTTCTCCTCGACAGCTCTCAGTTTCTCATCCATCCAGCTGATAATCTCCCGCCCCTTCTCATCGGCGCCTACCAGGTGCGCCAGTTCTGCAATGACCGCCCTCTGCTCGTCGATATTGTTTGGCGTTCTGAAGGCATACACGGTTATTCCCGAATCCCTGAGCTGCTTGATGTAATTAATGTCTGCCCATGTATCCGTGATGACCAGGTCGGGTTCGAGGGAAATTATCTTCTCGATCTGGTCCATCGTCGTCCTGGTCCCGACGCCTTTCGCTTCGGCGGCAATATTCGAGATACCTTCGTCATCGGCATACCTGGTCAGCGAAACGATCCTGCTTTTGTCGACCAGGCTCAGCAGTATCTCGTCAGAACCTAGCGTAAGTGAAACGATCCTTTGCGGCGGGTTTTCAAGCGTCATTGCATCTCCATTGGCATCGGTCACTGTGAGCGGGAATTTCGCAGATGCATCAGTACCGGATTCCGGCGAACCTGTCTCCGACCCGTCTGAAGCATTCCCGGATCCCGGCGATCCATCTCCTGTTCCGTCAGCGGTAACATTTCCGGATGCAGCAACTGCGGTATCGGACTCTGACTGGATACCGGCGTTTGCACCAGTACTGCCCGCCCGCTCCTGTCCCGAGCAGCCTGGCAGTGCAGTAATCAGGATTATCAGCGCCACCATAAGGACGGCAACTCTGCAGATCCTGCGTGAATTTTTGCTCCTGTTTGGAATCTTGCTGAAGGTGTATTTCAAGTTTCTCTTATTTATCTCAGTCATTCCTTTTACCTCCCCGACAAAATTTACTTGCTTATTCAGCCTTCGTCACTTGGTTTTGCCTTCGCCACGTGGTATGCTGCAGGTTCCGTTTTCAGGACGGCAGTCTGCCTGCGCGGCGAGGCTGGAAAAGCCACGCTAAAATTCGATGCCTTTTCTTGCCTGTATACCTTTTTCAGCCGGATGTTTCACAGCCCTGATCTCCGACACATAATCGGCAAGTCCGACCAGTTCGTCATCGGCATTCCTGCCGGTCAGCACGAGTTCCAGCCTGTCCGGCTTGTTTTTTATAAAGCTGACAAGCTGCTCCCTGTCAAGCATGCCGGCTGATACAGCTCCCAAAACCTCATCAAGGATCAGGATGTCGCATTCGCCGTTCCGTGCTGCATCGGCGGCGCAGTTGAAGAGTTCCTGCTGCTCTGCGGCAGCCCGGTTTTTTTCATCCCTGTCCATCTGCCAGGTGAACTTCCCCGATTCGGTCCCCCTCCGGAGCACGAAGTTCGGCTCCAGCGATTTCAGGCTGCACATCTCGCCCGAGTGGATACTTTTCAGGAACTGCACCATCAGCACTTTCATTCCCCGGCCGCATGCCCTGACTCCCAGGCCTATGGCAGCAGTCGTTTTCCCTTTGCCGTCGCCCGTGTAGATATGTACCAGACCTTTCATGTTTTCTTTCCTTTCCTTTCCTGAGGTTTTTATCCCTCATGAATTTTCCGGACCTGCTCTTACCGGCAGAAATCTTCCCGGACAGAACGGTTCATCTAAACCGGCCTGTTCTTCCTGCCGGAAGTCTTTTCAGGTCCCTGAATGGACTGGCTATATTCCTTCCAACAGGGAGCACTTTTCACAAAAGAAGAAGTACGTGTCACAAAAGGAGATGCTCCTGCAATCCCGAAATGTTCAGTGCAGCACGCTGCTGCCTGACTTACCGGGCCCGTCCAGAGCCAACATGATGTGAAAAAGCCCCCCGACAGAAGGTCAGGAGGCTCAAAACATAACCGGATACTTTTCAGCCATCCAACACACCCCCTATCTCTCGTAGAGTTACGGTGCTGATGCACAGGCAGGTCTTCTGGCTCTAGCGTCATCGCTCTGCCACCCTTCCCGGTTTCCCAGTGGTAATGTGACAGAACTCTTCTAATACAGCGGCGGGACCGCGCGGGATTCTCACCCGACTTCCCTGTTCGAGCTTACGCTCTGCACCGGCTTTGCAGCCGGATACCTGTACATGTATATTAAGTTTTTCATGACATCCAATAGTTTACACCATTACGTCACAGATTTCAACCGGAAATTTCCGGGATGGTTTCCCCGATAAACATATCACCCGGCTGCGCAGTTGTGTCAGCTAATTCGTGTGATATTTCCAGGTCTTATGGTTCAAGGATCCTTATCACGTTGACGACCTCTTTCACTGACTTCATCTGCTTCAACGCGGCGATCCTTTCCGCGAGGCTCGATTCGGTCATCCTGGAAGTCGTGAATGCCAGTTCGTCGTCGATGCCCTTTATATCGGCGCGGACATGATCCACCTGGCCGAACAGCCTCTCGATATCTGCAGCTGCTTCGGACCTGTCCCTGGCTTTCGCCCTGACAAGGCACCTGGTCACGCTGTCGCCGAAAGGCACCATGTTGTCCGTCTCCCTGCGCTGCCAGACCATCTTTGTACGTTCGTTATGCTTCACGATATCGATCACATCGGCCACAACTGCGCTTGCCGTGGGCAGCTTGCCGGCTCCTCTCCCATAGAACATGGCGTCCCCGATGGCATCGCCGCTTACGACGATGGCATTGAATACGTCTTCGACACCGGCAAGGGGATATTCCCTGCTGACGACTGCGGGCGATACGCGCGCAAAGATCCTGTCCCCCTCTCTCCTGCTGACCGCTATCAGTTTTATCACCGAATCCATCGCTTCAGCATACAGCATATCCGCAAGCGTTATCCGCGATATGCCCTCGGTGTGGATCCTGCTGCAGTCCACGTACTCATTGAACGCAATGGAAGAGAGGATCGCGATCTTCCTGCATGTGTCATGCCCTTCGACGTCGGCAGTCGGGTCCGCTTCTGCATAGCCGTTCTGCTGCGCATTTTTCAGGGCTTCCTCGAAGCTGCAGTTTTCCCTGCGCATCTTCGTGAGTATATAGTTGGTGGTACCGTTCAGTATTCCCGTGATGCCGTTTATGACATTGGCGGCAAGGCACTGGCTCAGGGGCCTGATTATCGGTATGCCTCCGCCGACGCTCGCCTCGAACAGGTAGCTCACACCGTTGTCGGCCGCCAGCTTGAGCAGTTCAGGTCCGTGGACGGCAACAAGTTCCTTGTTCGATGTAACGACATGCTTGCCTGCGCTGAGCGCCCTTATGGTGAATTCCCTGGCAGCGCCGGTGCCGCCTATGGTTTCCACGACGATTTTTATCCCGGGGTCGCCGAATATTTCCCCGGGGTCCCTGGTCATGAGTTCACGGTCAGGGCTGTCCGGAAAATCCCTTATATCGAGTATCTTCCTGACCCTGATCTGTTCCCCGGCCCTGTCCGCTATGCTCCGGCCGTTTTTCCTTATCACTTCGGCCACGCCCGAGCCGACCACTCCGTATCCAAGTATCGCTATATCCATGGTATCAGCCTCCTTATGTCAGTCCCTCGCAAGTATCTGCTGTTTCCGGACTCCTTCTATCTCCGCGATGAGCTGCATCAGTTCATCCAGGTCCATCGTCATGCCCGTGGTGGAAATGGATATGGTAACGTCCGCAAGGCCGTTTATCGGCACATTCTGGTTTATCGTGATGATATTCGCCCTTGCCTCGGCGATCTTGTTTATGATCCTTGAAAGGATCCCCGAGAAATCCTCGACGGCAAAGTACAGCGTGATCACCCTTCCCCTGGAAGTCTCATAGAACGGGAACACATGATCCCTGTACTTATAAAAAGCGCTCCGGCTCAAGCCCACCGCCGAGACCGCCTCATTCACGGTCCTGGCTTTACCGGAACTCAGTAGTTTCTTCGCTTCCGTCACTTTCGTGAAAACCTCCGGAAGGACCGCACTGTCCACCAGAAGGTAAGTCGATTTGTTATCCATCTCACTCCTCCGGCCATGTTGACTGCCTTCACCTGTCCACCACTGGCGCACATTTGTGCTTCGTTTGTGTAATATTAGCACATATTCCGTTTAAAATCAATATGTAAAATAAAAAAGGACCGGCTGGATGCCGGTCCTTTTCCATCCCGGGCCTGTCCTGCCGGCCACGCCATGCAGCCGCGGCATGCGGTCCTTTTATCCTATCCCTTTTCCGGTCCCGTCTCCGATCCGGTCCCGCTCCCGCCAACATCGCCGTATACGACACGGGTCCGGTTGTTTTTGACGAACGACTGCTCCCACCTGGATACATATTCGCCCATGCACCACTCGGCCATTATCACGGCGCTGCCTTCCTCGAGCAGGATCCTGGCCAGCGGCTCATCCGCCAGTTTCTTCCCCTCGATGGAATACAGCAGGATATGGCTCCTCGTCAGGACGACCGCCAGGTCCCTGTTGGGCGAGGTGTAAATATCGATCGCGTTCGGAAGCTTGTCCTTCATTTCCTTCCATGGTACGTGGAGCACATCATAAGCGACCATGTTAGACGGCGGTATGAGGTTCAGGTTGAAATCCATGTATGGCAGGTTGCCCTGGCGGTCCGGATCGATCCTGCCTTTGAAGAACCAGTGGCCTGTTTTCCTGTAGAGCGCGAAGTTTTTCTGCTGTTCGTCATCATCGAGGATCACTATCCCCTCGTATCCTGAATTGATCAGCACTTCCGTTATGGCGTTCTCCATCGCCATGGTCCCGTTTTCTCCTGCCATGTCGGGTATCTTTATGCCGTCGACGTTCATCAGGTTATCCACGGGCAGGGTCCTGAGATTCTTTTCATAAACCGCGTCCGCAGTGTCGCTGCCCGTATCGTAGATCGTGTTTTCGACACAGGCGTAATCGTTGCCCACGTATATGATCGCCCTGCGTATCCTGGTCTCCATCCTTCCCGAAACATTTTCAGAGACAGCCGACGAAGATCCTGATGCAGCCTTGCCTGAAGTGTTCGTGACCTTGAAGGCACGCAGAGTGTCCTCGATCCCCATCGGCCCCGGCTTCTTCTCCACCAGCAGCTTCCAGAACCCGTCCATCCTCGGCAGGTATATATCGTTGGCATAGAGCACGGGCCTGATCTCACCGTTTACGCATGATATCCAGTATGTCCCGTACCTGTAGTCCCCGGGCCCGTCCGAAGTCTGGACCGGTATGCGCACGCCCAGCAGCAGCCCCGAGCGGACAGGCTGCTTTTGCGCTATCGCTTCCTGCGCCTCTGGTCCGAGTGTATCCTGCACTGCTGCCTGCTGTACGGCATCGACATCGTCGGATACCTTTCTCATCACGTAGTAGTGGTCATCGATGACCGCGATCTTTTCACCATTCGAGTCTATTATGAATTCGAACAGGAAGCTGTCCTTCGAATAGACATTGACAACGAGTATCTCGTTGTTTCCGTAATCCAGGTTGTTCAGGATGTCCCAGTTCCTGTGGAGGAAATACTCATGCACTTTGACCCGCTTGATTTTATAACTGATACCTGTGAAGACCTGGCCGGCATAGAGCATGGTGTCCCGGGTGAAACCGACCTTCTCCCCGGTCAGGCCGTCAGCCGCATCCGACACGGCGGTTATATCATCTGCAAGGCGCCTTTCAAGCACCCATGTCCCCGCAGCAGGTACCGTCATATTTACCGGGCTTATTATCCTGTCCGTGCTTTCCGGCACGGTCTGTGAGCACGCAGACAGCGATAAAGCCAGCGCCAGCAGCAGCACAAGGATGCAGTGCCTTTTCCCCATCATGCAGCACCACCTTCCATGACACAGGGTATCCGTATCACGACTTTGGTTCCCTTTCCTTCCCTGCTGTAAATGTTGAGGCTCCCGCCCATCATCCTGACTATCTCGTCGCATATGGACAGGCCAAGGCCGCTGCCAAGGCTGCTGTTCTTCCCCTTGAAAAATTTATCCTTTATATACGGCAGTTCATCAGCCGGGATGCCGCAGCCCGTATCGCTCACGGTGAAGATCACCTCTCCGCCGCTGACCACGGTCTTGAACAGGACGCTCCCGCCGGCCGGCGTGAACCTGAATGCGTTGTCGAGTACATTGATGATGACCTGCTTCAGCCTGTTGCCGTCACTTACTATCTCAGGCAGTTCTCCTTCCACCTCGACGCTGAAATGGAGCCCGTCCCTGGCAGCCCTCGGTGCAAGCTGCCTCCCGACCGTGTCGACGAATTCCTCCAGCTGGACGCTTTCCTCTCTTATCGTCAGCTTGCCTGTGACAAGCCTTGAGAAGTCAAGCAGCTCCTCGACCATTGCCGTGAGCCTGTCGCACTCGTTTTCGATTATGTCGAGCCCTGTTTCGTGCAGTTCCCTGTCCTCATCCCTGACTTCTTTCAGAGTCACGGCCCAGCCCTTTATCGAAGTGAGGGGCGTCCTGAGTTCGTGGGAAATGGAGGATATGAATTCATTCTTCATCCTGTCCCTTTTTTCTATTTCCTCTGCAAGGTAATTCAAAGTATCGGACAGCCTGCCGATCTCATCATTATATGTTTTGGAACTCCTCGCCCGGAAATCCCCCGCTGCCATGCGGGCGGCCGCGTCCGTCACGCGCCTGAGGGGGTTGACGATGGTATTTGAGAGCAGGAAACTCAGCAGCATCGACATTACTGCGACCACTGCCCCTATGATGATAAATATCTTTGAGACCGACCTGACATCTTCGTCCACGCCCCTGAGCGAACTTATGAACCGCAGCACTCCCACCGTTTTTCCGTCTGCCGTGAGCACAGCCGACACAGCCATCACTCCGTAGCTGTCGTACGGCACCTTTCCGGTCCATGCCCCCCTGCCTGTTTCCAGGGCTTTTTCCACATCCGGCATCCTCACGCCATCATCCGGCATGTAGCCTATGGAGTCCATGAGCACCCTGCCGTCGGTATCGATGATCTGCACCTGGGCCGACGTCTGCCTCCAGAAAGTGTCCACGTTGTTCATCACGTTCTCTTCGAGGGAAGCATCGGAAAAGTACCTGGAATACATCTCGCAGGCTACCTTCAACTGGTTGTACAGGCCTGCTTCCAGGTTGTTGTAGTAGTTGACGCGCACGATGTTGATGATCAGCGCTTCCATCACAAGGACCGTCAGCAATATGATCAATATGGAACCGAAAGCTATCCTGCTCCTGATACCAAGACTCATCCTGGATCCTCCCCGGGACCCGTCATCTGTCACACCACCTGTAGCCGTATCCCCATACGGTTTCGATATACTTGGGCTTTGAAGGGTTGTCTTCTATCTTCTCCCTGATCCTTCTTATGTAAACATCCAGAGTTTTGAGATCGCCGAAATAATTCTTTCCCCACACTGCGTTGAAAAGCTCGTTTCTGCTCAGCGCCCTCCCGACATTGGACATGAACATCTTCAAAACGGCGAATTCGGTCGGCGTCAATTCTATTTCAACGTTGTCCTTGTAGAACTTCTGCGATTTCAGGTCCATTACGAGGTTTTTGTACACGAGCGGCTCATCGTCCGGCGCTTTCATGCGTTCGATCCTTCTGAGCACGCTGTTTATCCTCGCCGTCAGCTCCCTCGGGTTGAACGGTTTGACCATGTAGTCATCGGCGCCTATTTCGAGGCCGGTGATCCTGTCTATGTCCTGGCCCCGGGCAGTGAGCATGATAATGATGAGTTCCGGCATCTCGTCCCGAAGTTTCCTGCACACCTCGAATCCGTCGATGCCGGGCAGCATCACGTCGAGCACCATGACCTCCGGCCTGCATGCCCTTGCCATTTCCAGGGCCATTTCCCCGGTCTCGGCTTCAAGGACCGCAAAACCGCTTCTTTCCAGGTTTATCGTAATGAATTTCCTGATGGATGCTTCATCTTCGACTACCAGTACCTTGGTTTTTGCCTCGCTCATTATTATGACCCCGTTTGCATGATGACAGATAAAACAAACCGATACCCTTATTCTACAATATTTTCATCCATTGTTCCATGGGAACCCCTATAATTCGATTTTATGCAGGTTTTGCCTGATCCTGGCCTGCATCTTCCATGCAGGAAAGCATGGACCCGTCGCCCGTTCAGGAGATCATCCTGGATGCGCCGGCTTTCTGCCGCCGCACCTCATCGGCCGTCCGGTATATACAGGTGAACAGATCGCCGTCAACGGCGTCCGAGATAAGCATTTCGAAAACCCTGACAAAGACATCCTGCGAAAGCCGGCATGCCTCGTATTCGTCTGCGCAGTTGAGAAGCAGGTAATTGTAGACAATGCGCTGATGTGGAGCCGTCAGCTCTTCAAAGGCTTTGACGTTGCCGTTCCTGGCCATTTTCAGCAGTTGTCCTTCCCGCTCGTTCATGTTCCCGCATCCTCCATAAATAATCATACGATTTTATCGAAAATAATAATTTAATAATTGGTTAAAATTTTCATTTATTACAAATCACATGATATGTCAAAATTTTACTTAATTATACAATTGTGCTATTATAGGTATTAATGTAAAAAAACAATGCCTGATTCGGCGCCTGGGAGATCAGGCTCCACGACATGAAGAAGTGTTGACCGTAAGCTGCCAATAAAAAAGAGGGAGAATCATCTTCTCCCTCTTTCGCATTCTTTCCGGTGTTTTCGTGTCCGGCGCGCTTCCACACGCATGCCTGGCCGGGATACATCCGTTTTTCGCCCCGGTCACTCTGTCCTGATTGCCTCCAGCGCACTCAGCTTCATTGCCCGCCTTGCCGGCATGAAACCTGATATTATGCCGACCAGCGTGGCAAAGACCAGCGCTGCGAGGGCAAGCCACGGCGGTATCAGCGAAACGATGTTGTCCGATGGATCGCCGTAATAGTATCCGCCTCCGAACAACCCACCTGCATAGCGGTTCAGGAGCGCCGAAGCCCCGTAGCTGAAGCCCACTCCGAGCAATCCTCCAATGAAGCCGATCAACGCGGCTTCGAAAAGGAACAGGTTCCTTATGTCGCCGAGCATGCAGCCAAGGACTTTCATGACGCCGATCTCCCTGGTCCTTTCATATATGGACATCACCATGGTGTTCGTAATGCCGATAGCTGCTACGAAGAGCGATATAGCACCAATGCCTCCGAGTACAGTCTGCATCGTGGCCGCAGTCTCCTGCATGCTCTTGAGGATGTCGAGCAGGCTGTAGGTGCCATACCCCATGCTCTTTATCTCCTCCTGCACCCTTTCGACATCTTTCATATCCCTGACCTTGACTTTGACCTGCCAGTAACCCTGGTCCAGCGTGCTTGAACCCCGACCTCCCTGGCTCCGCTCATTTTCCTTTATGATTTTCCTGAGGTATTCTTTATTGACGAAGATCGAGTAGGCTTTCTCATCCTGGGAAGGCTCCAGTATGCCCACACCCTTCACTTTATAGAGTTTTGGCTGCCTGCCGCTTGTCTGGCCGCCTCCCCCGGGTATTCGTTCACCGTAGGTGAAATCGAAGGTCATGACCATCTTGTCATTCAGGACGTCCACTTCAGGCGCAGGCCTTTCACCGTCGATGCCCCCATAGTCGACATATCCTCCAAAACGGCCCCTGGACCTCGGATTATAGAACTGGTAAGGGGTATCTGAACCAAACAGCAGCGATGTCGTGTCGTCTTCGTTGAGCAGCCTTCCCTCCGCGACCTTGAACTCAAAGGCCTCCTGTATTTTGGGATCGATACCGGTTATATTCGCATACATCATGTATTTGCCGGACACCAGTTTCAGAGTAGTCTGGAATATCGGCATGACGGCTTCCACGCCTTCGATGGCCTCGAATTTCGCCACGGCATTGTCGTCAAGTACATTTTCCCTTGAGTAGCCTCCGCCCATGCCGTCCTCTTCCCAGTACCAGCGGTTCACTTCGATCACGTTGAGGCTGCCCATCTTGCTGAGCTGCCGCTTGAAGCTCTCGTTCATACCCAGTCCCAGTGACAGCATGACGACTATGGCTGATGTGCCTATGAGCACGCCAAGGATCGTCAGGATGGACCTGGTCTTCCTTCTCATGAAGTTTCTGAACGCAATCCTTATAGTGTCCCTTTTAGTCATCGAGGCTCAATTCCTTTCTTCTTATGGCCCTTTTCCTGAGGATCACCACTGCCACGACAGCCGCTATGACGACTGCCGCACCGATCCCGATGTATATCCAGATACTGACTTTCGGAGATCCTCCATCCATACCCGGCATGCCAGGCATATCGACACCGGGGAACATGCCAGGATCGTCGAACGAAGGCTCAGGCATCATCATTTCCATGACGTTGATTTCAAATTCCTTGCGGATCTCGGTAGTTTTCCCGTTGGCATCCTCGAACGCGAACAGTATCGCTCCTTTTTGCATGCCCGGATTCATCGGGATGAAAGTAGCATCAAAGTAATCGGTCCTGCCGGGCTCAAAGTTGCCCACGTAATAGCTGAGACCCTGGCCCTCGAAGTCTCCCTCGACGCTGACCATGAGGTTGTAGAGCGTTGATTTGCCCATGTTGTAGAAGTCCAGGTAAACGGATACGGGCTGCCCCACGAATGTATCGGTCATCATGCTGATGTCACTGGTCACAAGCCTCGGGCTCTGGATCACCCTTACGCTTATGGATTCTTTCGAGGTGTACGGGTTCCCTTTTTCATCCTCGTACTCAAAATTGACCGTCAGCATGTAGGATTTCTGCTCAGCATCCGGTTTTGCCTGGAGCACCAGTTCACGCTCGACGTTCCGGGTCCTTGGTATGCTTTCTATATAGAACGTGTTGCCCGATTCGGTCGGTGTGAACGTACCGTCCTCAGATAATACCGTTACCTTGATGTTGGACACGTCCACGGTCTTGTTGGTGTTGAGGAACGACATTTTCAGGCTGAATTCATCGCCGGCATTCACCGGGAAAGGATCTATCGTGTAATTGTCTATGATGATCCTCGGCACGGTCTTGCCCGCGTCATTTTCAACGAACACGCCAATGTACTGCGTTGCGTTGTACCTGTTGCCAAGCACATCCTCATATTCCACGTTCAATGAAATCGGGTAATTCTTCGTAGCAGCATCCTCTGATGCAAAAAGCTTGTAAGTAACTTTCTCCGACTTGCTGCCGTCGATTCCCGTAAAGTACACCGGGTTCATGGATCTGATCACAATGCCCGCGTCTGTGTTCATCGTCACCTTGACATTTCTTGCAGACGCACCGCCGTTGTTTTTCAGATTAAAACTCACGCTGAATTCCCTGCCGACACCGACAGCTTCGTTCGGAGCAGCGATCTGTTCGAAGGTGATGTTCGGTCTCGTCCCTTCGCCCTCTCCGACAGGTACGAATATTTTGTTTTGCTCAGAGTACTTGTTTCCGGCAGAATCCATGTATTCGAACGAAACAGTAAGTTCATTGCTGCCAGCCGCTCCGGATACCGGCGGCAACAGGTCATAGGATACGGTCGTCGAACCATTTCCGTATATCAGGTCGATATACCTTACATCAGTGGTGTTGTAAAGTGTAAATCCGTCGCTTCTCAGCCCGCCGAGCGTCACCTTCACGTCGTCCGCCCTGAGATTTCCGAGATTCTTTATTTTAAGATCGAGAACGATGACATCAGGATTAGTCGCTGATTTTCTGACCGAGACATCGTTCACTGCAAGCAACGGCTTGACATTGTCATTCTCAACTCTTACAAAGAACGGTACGGTCATGCTGAACTGATCCGAGAATGCATTCTCGAAGCTGAAACTGAGCGTGAACTTGTAAACTCCTTTCGGGGCAGACGGCAGCGGACTGACATCAAAAACGATCTCTTTGGTTTCATTGGCATTAAAGCTGCTGACAGTCTGCCTGAGGACAAAGTCCTGCAATACCTTGGGGGCTGTGTTCAGATCATCCATCGTCAATGTCAGCTTCAGGTTTTTTGCCTGGTAATTGCTGTCATTTTTTACTTTGAACTTCAGCTTCCCTGACCGGCCTGCGTTGATCGTCTGCACGATTCCCGCGTTTTCAACCACAAGCTTCGGTTCATACTTGTCCGTGGACGGTTTGGCAGGCTCGCTGCCGACAGGCGATACATCAGCGATGTATATTTCTTCTGTTTCTGTTACCTGGGTACCATCAATTTTATATCTGATAATCAGGCTCAACTTGTTGCCTGTACCCGTATACATCAGGTCAAGCGTCGTGTCTCCGAAGCCACCTGCACCTATACTGTCTTTATATGCTGTTGCGCCAGTATAATAGAAAGAAGACGAAGCGTCTATATCTATTACGATATCGGTAAGCTCTTTCGTTTCATCTTCATTTGAAAAAGTAATTTCCACCCCAAAACCAGCAACAGCGGAAATAACTTTTGCAAATACGAAGGGTCGCAAGATGTGGAAGTAACTTTTGCAAGCGATGTTCAGGTTCACTTCTGCTGCATAAACTGGAAAATCGCTTTTCAAAAAGTTATGATAATCTTGGTGGTGCCTCTGAAGGAGGTACTCATATGCGCACATTTAAACATCTGACCCAGGAGGAAAGAAACATAATCGAGCAAAGATTAAACAGCAGGGAATCATTCAAAAGCATAGCCCGTGAGCTTGGTAAGGATCCAACCACAATAGCGAAAGAAATAAAAAATCATATCCAATACAAGCAAACCGGATGTTATGGAATGGCATTCAATGACT
>Ga0209537_1000732_pt1 | contig 39750 bp, 29 predicted proteins | sample BioPla4DNA1_FD_187698 | JGI IMG/M metagenome (GOLD analysis project Ga0209537, IMG submission 187698) | Biogas fermentation microbial communities from Germany - Plant 4 DNA1 (SPAdes) (version 2) | ecosystem: Engineered > Bioreactor > Anaerobic > Digestate | place: Bielefeld, North...
CCGCGATCGCTGATATGTACCTGCATATGGAGGCTGCAGCCAGAGGCATAGCTGACACCGGGATGAGGGTCAACATGTCCAAGAGCCCGCTGGAGTTTCATTCTGAAGGCGGGTTCAGAGCCGAGGAAGTTTTCGATGACTGCAGAGTGTTTTTCAATGACTGGAACGGCAAATCAGATGGCAGAATCAAAGTCTATATAGAAGTGCATTCGACTTACCTTTTCGACAGACCTTCACTGATAAGGGCATCTGAGCTCGCAAAGGAACTGGGAACAGGCATCCATATCCACTTGCTGGAGACTGCCAGGGAGAGAGAGGAGAGCTTTGAGAAGCATAAAAAATCGCCTGTTGAGATATGCGCTGAAACAGGGATATTCGATGTGCCTGTGATAGGGGCGCATCTGGTCCACATTGATGACGAGGATATAAGGGTCCTGTTGCAGTACGATGTCAATGCAGCACACAACCCCACAAGCAATCTGAAGCTTGGCAGCGGGATATCTCCAGCGCATAAAATGCTCAAAGCCGGGGTCAATGTCGCTTTGGGTACGGATGGCACAGCCAGCAACAATAATCTCAACATGTTTGAAGAAATGCACCTGGCTGCGCTGATAAACAAAGGAGCATTACAGGATCCGGAGCTTGTTACCGCGCGTCAGGCGTTCATGATGGCTACTGTAAACGGATCAAAGGCAGTTGGATTCGGTGATGAGACCGGCGTGCTGAAGGCAGGGATGAAGGCGGATATGATATTGCTGGATATGGACAAACCTCATCTATGCCCCGTCAATAACCCGTTCTCGGCCATTGTCTATTCAGCGCAGGGTTCGGATGTGGACACTGTGATTGTAGATGGCAACATCCTGATGGAGAAAAGAGAGCTGAAGACCATCGATGAAGAACGTGTTATGTATGAGGTGCGAAAGCATTCGGATATGCTTCTGAAGTAATCTGAAAATTCTATTAACCGGGCCGACAGCAAAGGCACGGATATGTCATGATAAGTTCAAAATACATTAAGTTTTTGAGACAGACGGCGAGCCAAAAGGCAGCGCCGTTTGTTTTTTTGGAGGAACCTGATCGGGGCGATTTACATAATATAAATTATAGCTTGGGTATACCTGACGCTTGGTCCAGATGAGGAATTCGAGTTCAAATCCAGGAGGTATGGTGAGTTTATGCAAAGGCATGATCTGTCCGGGAAGACGCAAAGTGTGATCCGGAAGGAACAGAGTCTGGTCAGGAGGATACATGGTATGTATCGGAGAGCAATGATCTGATCTGAAAAACTGAGTGTTGCTGAAAATGTGATTTTCCATGAGGAGCGCATGTCCGGTATCGGAAAGTACACACATCGTTGTTAGTACATATGGGCAGCCTGGCATGTGGAGATCCAAAAAGCAGCCTGTATCAGAATATGCATTTATGGTAAGGAGTGCAGCGGTATGCAGAGATATGCCATACTCATGGCTGGTGGTTCTGGAACGAGACTTTGGCCTCTTTCAAAGGAAGCCATGCCCAAGCAGTTCATCTCAGCAGAGGATGACAGTCCTATGCTGGTAAAAACGATAAAGCGTCTGTGTGCGGTGGTTGAACCTGAACACTGCTTCATTGTAACAAACAAGAATTTGTCTGATATTACAAAGAGGACAGCAGGCGGATTAATCCCCGAAGCTAATATCCTTTTGGAACCGGAAAAGAAGAATACTGGCGCTTGTATCGCTTATTCAGCACTTCTGTTGAAGAAAAAATTCGGTAAGGGAGCTCTGTGCTTTGTGCCAGCTGACGGAAACGTGAAAGATACGGAGGGCTATTCACAGGCTCTGCGCCTGGCATTCGAAACCGCTGAAAATACCGATGGACTTGTGGTTATCGGCGTCAAACCAACATATCCTGCAACGGGATATGGCTATATACATGTAGGACCGACTGTAAACACTGGTATGGTCGGTACTGATGCGAAGGTATCGCGGGTTTTGGAATTCATTGAGAAGCCAGTACTGGAAACGGCACAAAAACTTGCGGCTTCGGAGCATTATCTGTGGAATTGCGGAATCGTGGTCGGTACGCTGGACTCAGTCATACAGAGAATAGCAGAGAACATCCCGGAGCATTATCACAGGCTTGCGGAGGCACTGAAGAAGGAAGAAGACAGTGAGCAGATCGGGAAGGCTTACAGTCAGTTACAGAACATATCATTTGACAATGGAGTGCTGGAAAAATGCGCATCTTCGCTTTATGCAGTGAGAGGCGACTTTGACTGGGATGACATTGGAAGTATTGATGCTCTTGCCAAAACAATGGAACCTGATTCCGAAGGTAACCTGGTAAAGGGACGCCATATTGGTATCAATACGACAAATTCAGTTATTTACGGGAAGGATACTGCTATTTGCACGATAGATATCGACAATATGATCGTGGTCGGAACAAAAGACGAGGTGCTGGTATGCCCAAGAAATAAATCGCAGAAAATCAGGATCCTGGTGGATAAGCTGAAGCAGCAGGGTCACGATGATCTTCTTTGAGAGTCTGGTCTGTCTGGAGGCGACGGGATGGCAAAGGGGAAATTTATGCTGATAAGAGAAATAGGGATGGGTCTGTGGAATGAAATCCACCATGTCCTGACCCAGTTGATTATCGCTGAAATCATGCATAGGATACCTGTCATTTACTGGGGAAAAGGCAGCCTGTATGCTCCAGCGGACGGATCAAATGCGTTTGAGCAGTTTTTTCTGCCGGTATCAGGCATCGGTGTGAGAGATATTCAGAAAGATAGCTTTACGTTTTCCCCGGGGTGTTGGAATGCATCCAATTTGCTGTCGTCAAATCCGAAAAAAGCCGGCATGGGTGCTTTCGGTGTTCCATTGGCAGATGCGGAGATCAGCGGTGTTGTCGATACGGATTTTATGCCAACTGATTCGGGGAATAGATTGCTGAGCAAATCCAACAATGCGGTGACAAGCCGGCAAAATGAGGCAGATGGAGGACAGGAGCCGGATTGCCTTCTGGAATGCGATGCAGAGGTCTGTGTCCGGGACACTTATATCGATGTTGAAAAGGTCATTCCTCTGATACCGAAGGGACACCCGCTCTGTGGCCTGAGCAGAAGGGATCTGTTTTGCCGCCTGATACGAAAGTATATACGTCTCAGAGAAGATGTTCAGTCATTTGTCGATGAATTCTACAACTCGAACATGAGAGGTGCTACTTTTCTGGCGGCACATGTCCGAAGCAGTGACAAAGCTGCGGAGGTACGACACCTGCATGAGTTGAACAGTCGGTACAGGGTTGAAATAGAAAAGATCCTGAAAGCAAATCCGGGTATGAGACTGTTTCTGATGACCGACGGTCTGGAAATCCTGGAAGAGTACAAAAAAAGGTATGGCAATCTACTGGTCCACACCGACTGCAGGAGAGTGCATAAGGACGGCCAGGGAGTCCATTACCTGGATTATCCGGATAACAGGCTGAAGGGTCTGGAAATAATCCGCGACACGTGGCTGGCTTCAAGGTGTGATTTTTTTGTAGGGAATGGATATTCCCATGTATCAGCAGCTGTCAGTGAACTGAAGGATTGGGAGGAAGGCAGTATCAAGCTGCTGTATTAGCTGACAAATGGGATGAAATGAGGCGATGGATAATGGAAAAAAGCAAATGGATCGAAGCATATAAAACAATGCAGCTTATCAGGTTGGTAGAACAAAGGATCAACGATGAATATAAGTTTGATGAGATAAAGACGCCGATCCACCTGTCCATCGGGCAGGAAGCAGTATCAACGGGTGTATGTATATACCTGCGGAAAGACGATTATGCTTTTGGCACACATCGGAGCCATGCGATGTATATTGCAAAAGGCGGAGATATCAAGAAAATGATCGCCGAATTGTATCTGAGGAAAACAGGATGCGCACACGGCAGGGGAGGATCCATGCATCTTGTGGATCCTGATGTGGGGATACTGGGCTCTTCTGCTATCGTCGGAGGCAACATCCCCATCGGGACCGGAACGGCTCTCGCTTCGAAGCTGCTTAATGACGACAGGGTAACCGTTGTTTTTTTCGGAGACGGTGCCGCTGATGAGGGAACGTTCCATGAAAGCCTGAATTTTGCCGCGCTGAAAAAGCTGCCTGTAGTATATGTGTGTGAAAACAACTTTTACGCCATAAATTCGCACCAGTCGGCACGCCAGGTGGGCGACAACATTTACAAATGGGCGCAGAATTACGGGATGCCTGGTTTTCAGATTGACGGGAATGATGTACTGGTGGTAGCCGAATACGCAAAGGAAGCCATTGACAGATGTCGGAATGGGGAAGGTCCCACGTTGATAGAATGCCTTACTTACAGGTGGAAAGGACATATAGGAACGGTAGATGACGTGGGCGAAGGCTACAGGCCGAAGGAGGAATATGACTATTGGGTTTCCAGATGCCCGATCAAACGGTTCGCGAGATTCCTGAAGGATCAGGGAGTATTGAATGATCAGCTTATGGAGAGCATCGACCGGGAAATATACGATTTAATCGAAGATGCATTCCAGTTCGCGCAAAACTCCCCGAAACCCTCGCCTGATGAACTGCTCGATTTTGTATACGCAAATTAGCCAGGTGACATGGGGACAGTTCTGCGAAATTTGAAAATGAGGGACAGTTCTTCACTTTCGGTGGGGGACGGTCCTGCGAGAATGGAAAACGGGGGACGGTTCTGCAGAATGAGAAGAACAGAAGGCTCCTGAAACTTTGGGGACAGTTCTCAAAAACACGGAACGGTTCATCAAAACCAGCGGACAGCCTTATGGTGAGGGGACAGTTCTGCAAAACTGAAAATTAAGGGACAGTTCTACAGAACAAAAGATGAGTGATGATCCGGTGGTGAAGCGGATGGTTTAGCTTGACAGGCAAAAGGAGGATTATTATGCCGTGGACAACAGTTCAACTGGAAAAACTGGATGATTATTTTATAACGGGAGATTCTGAGGGAGACCGCATCCTCACATACAGGGATGCACTGCATGAGGCTCTTGATCAGTCGCTTGGAAGGGATTCCAGAGTGTTCATATTGGGTGAAGGTGTGGATGATGCTGCGGGTGTATTTGGGACTACCAGGGGACTGAAGGAGAAATATGGAGCAGACCGCGTGTTTGATACCCCGATAGCGGAGAATTCACTGACGGGAATTGCGGCCGGAGCTGGCATGGCAGGCTTAAGGCCTGTATTTGTCCATGCCCGTATGGATTTCCTGCTGCTTTCGCTGGATCAACTGGTGAATCATGCATCCAAATGGTGTTATATGTTCGGTGGAAAGGTAAAGGTACCAATGGTGGTAAGGACTATCAGCGCCAGAGGATGGGGGTCCGGCGCACAGCATTCGCAATGTATTCATGGAATGCTGATGAACGTTCCGGGTCTGAAGATCGTTGCCCCGGCTACCCCCTATGATGCCAAAGGACTTATGATATCAGCGATCATCGACAACAATCCGGTTCTGTTCGTAGAACATCGGTGGCTTTATAAAACTACGGGATATGTTCCCGAAAGTCTTTATTCCATACCCATCGGTAAGGGAGTTATACGCCGAAGGGGAGAGGACATTACTATAGCTGCAGTGTCCTATATGCTTGTAGAGGCTCTGAAGGCAGCTGAGAAGCTCCAGCAATCAGGCATATCTGCTGAAGTTGTGGATCTCAGGACATTGAAGCCCCTGGATGAGGATGTTTTGTTAAGCTCGATCGAAAATACTGGACGACTATTGATTGCAGATACAGGGTGCAAGACGGGAGGGGTAGCTTCGGAAATAGCTGCGGTTGCTGCAGAAAAAGCATTCCACCTGCTGAAAAAGCCTGTCAGACGGGTGTGCTGTCCTGATACCCCTACGCCGACCAGCGATGTGCTGGAAAAAGCTTATTATCCTACTGCAGAAGACATTTATTACGAAGCGACGGATTTGGTGAAAGGTAGGAATTAGTTGGAATTGTAAAGGGGATAGCAATGGACAGAATTATTGAGCAGGATTGTCTTGAATATATCGAAAAAATCGATCTGGTTCCCTTGAAGGGTAAAACTGTTTATATTACGGGTGCTAACGGACTTATTGGCACATATCTGATTTACATGCTCCATCTGGCCAATACAGTAAAGGGAGCGGGGATAAATATCGTGGCTGTCAGCAAAAGTCCGCCCGGTACTCACCTTGAAGAGATTTTCAATGGTCGCTACTCATTCCATGCAATGGATCTGAACAAGCAGGGAGCCATTTGCTTTGGCGAGAAGGCGGATTATATCATTCATGGCGCGACATATGCACAGCCAAAGAAATTCATCCGCAATTACCTGGATACCATCCATCTGAATACAACAGTGACCGAAAAGCTGCTGAAAAAAGCCAGAAACGATGGAGCTGTCCTTTTGTTTTTGAGCTCTTCTGAGGTTTATGGAGAACCTGACGAAAAGCACATCCCCACCTCGGAAGATTTCCCGGGATTATGCTCTCCGGTCGATATCAGAGCTATTTACTCTGAGTCTAAGCGAATGGGTGAAACTTTGTGTTTTGCATACAGAAACTTCGAAGGTGTGAATGCAAAAATTGCAAGGATTTCCATGACTTATGGTCCCGGCATAGGATTGAAGGACGAGAGGGTAATGGCACATTTTCTGCGGCAGGCCCTTTATGAGAAACGTATAGTGATGCAGGATGACGGTAGTAAGGTAAGGACATTCTGCTATATTGCCGATTGCGTTCTGATGCTGCTTTATATTATGCTCTACGGTAAAGACTTCGTATATAATGTGGGCGGGCAAGACAGCATCAGTATACGGTCCCTTGCGGAAGAAATATGCTTGCTGACAGAGAGCAGGTTGTCCGAAGAGATTATGTGTAAAGAATCGATGAAGGACATCAAGGTATCCCCAAAACTGGTCAGGCTTGATATTTCGAAGGTCATGTCAGAGTTTCGGCTCCCACCTTTCAAACCTTTCAGGGAAGGACTTTCCCGTACTATCGATTGGAACAGGGCAGTGAGCGGACTGGTGGACAAATAGCTGATCTGATGCATTCATTATCGGTATATGAGAAGACGGATACTGAACGATCTCAAGGGATGGTGGTGCGGACGGGATTATTTGTATACGGCCTTTTTTCAAAGCCCGGGGAATTGCAGGGCAAGCATGAGTGCATTTTCCCTAATCCCTGCTTTCCGGATCCCAATCGCTGAAGACTTGAGGCGTACCCGACCCTGATATCAGAGAATCCTGCCTTTGAACGGGTGTTCCTGCGTTTGGCTGGAAGAACTTATCTCACTGCAACCGTGCACATTAACCAGCTGGTATACATAATATTAACTTGAAGAGATAAATTTTATGGGAGAATTGTGAGGTGAGCCCTAAATGGCAGGTGACAGATTCCTGCTGATCAAACCCTGGAGTTACAGGCTGTGGTCTGACGTGGAGCATGTCCTTGGTCAGCTTCTGATTGCCGAAATCACTGGCCGTGTTCCCATCGTCTACTGGCCGACTCACTGCTTGCACAACGGCTTTGTCCACACAAACGGATTTGAACTTTATTTTGAACCTGTGAGTTATTACAGTATTTTTGATTTAGCCAAACCAGGGTATACATTTTACCCGCCTGTATGGGATGCAGACAATCTGCTGGTAGAGGATGTTGACAAGGAAACCTGGGCGTTCAGGAGTATAGGTGATTTGATAAGCAGCGATGCCAATGTTGTTGTTGGGGACGTATATTTTTCCGTTTCTGAAATCATTCCATTCATTAAGAAAGATAATGCTGCATACGGTATGACGGCCACAGAGATCTATCGTCATCTCTACAAGAAGTATATAAGGATAAAGAGGGACATTCTTACAGAAATCCAGGGGTTTTACCAATCATGGCTCCGGGATGCGCACCCGCTGCTGGCGGTCCATGTCCGCAGAGAGGAAGATGACATGATTTTCGATGAAAGAAAAGACAGGATGGATGAGTATTACTGGAACAGGTACAACAGAAAATACAGGCTGAAGGCTTCAAATAACAGGAAAAGAAAATATATTTTCCTGGGAACAGGAAAAATGCTGAAGCCCAATACCCAATATCACGATGAAATACGGAAGTTGTCAGATAAGTATGCGATCCGGAATATATTCCTCTTAACAGACAGTGAGGAAGTAGTTGATGAGTACAGGAGCAGGTACGGAGACCGGGTCACATTCACGGATTGCAAGCGGTTGACAGGCAGTGATCCGGCATACAGGATGGAGAACCCTATGGTTAAAAGAAGAAGAGGGATAGAGGCTATCAAGGATGCATGCCTTGCGGCCCAATGCGATTTTTTTATAGGTAATGACTTTTCGTCTCTGTCCCGCGCGGTATTCCGTATGAAAGACTGGCCTGAAGAAAATGTCAGGCTGCTTTTTCGGCAGAGGAAGCGGCGCAAGTATCCTATAAACGTAAAAATGATTGTTGCTGCGGAAAAAAAGATACTGCTCACATTTCAGGGGTTTCTCAGGAAGATTTATCTCAGGATCAGGAGCGTGTTTGTCGGAGGTGGGGAAATTGATGACTGATCGATTCCTGCTTATCAAGAGCTGGGGCTGCGGCTTTTGGTCCGATGTGGATCATGTTATGGGACAACTGCTGGCGGCCGAGTTGACAAACCGTATCCCGGTTGTTTATTGGGGGTCAAACAGCCTTTATTCGGAATCGTTTGAAGGTAACGCATTTGAGCTGTATTTTGAACCCGTATCCGACTATTCCTTAGAAGAGCTGGACCAAGCTGGTTTTACCTATTATCCTCCTATATGGAACGGCAAGAACCTGACAGTGGAAGATTTGGATAAAGTAGCCTGGGCATATCGGAACCTTGGGGATATGATGAGCAGTGATGCCAATGTGGTGGTCAGTGATGTTCATTACTTTGTTCGTCCTATTCTCGAATACATTCCGAAAACACACTGGGCTTACGGCATGACAGCGCACCAGATATACCGTTGCCTGTTCGACAAGTATATAAGGCTTAAGCCGGATATACAGGAAGAAATACTGCAGTTTTATGATAAATATATGAGGGACGCAAAACCGCTGCTTGGGGTCCACATCCGGGGCGGCGACAAGGTGAAGGAGGTTGAAAAACTATCTAATCTGAACAAGAGATATCATGGAACAATACAAAGCTTTATCGACCGGTATGGTGTCCGGAAAATCTTACTGCTGACAGACTGCCAGGAAATCCTCGAAGATTTTCAGAAGCGGTATGGGGAGATGGTGATATTCACCGACTGTAAAAGGGGACAGGTCAGCGACACAAAAAATGCGCCCCATCTCACAGGGTATTCTGAGAGGAGACGAAAGGGAATAGAGATCATAAAGGATACATGTCTGGCCTCAAAATGCGATTTCTTCATTGGGAATGGTTATTCCAACGTATCCTACACTGTCAAACGCCTGAGGGATTGGCCGGACAGCAATATTGTCCTTTTTTACAGGGATTTGAAGCACGAGCTGAGACTGGCCAGAAAACGTCTGAAAAAAGACCGGAGGAGAAGGAAGTTCGAGAAGATCCACCACAAAGCAGGCTATCCTGAATTATACGGAGGTGTGAATACGTATGCAGATGAATCGTTATCTGTTAATAAAGTCATTGGGTAAGAGTATTTGGGCTGACGTGGATCATGTTATGTGCCAGCTTCTTGCCGCGGAACTGACCAACCGGATCCCGGTTGTGTACTGGGGCATGGAGAGCCTGTACAGCGAATCTGTTTCTTCCAATGCGTATGAGTTCTTCTTCGAACCGGTTTCAGGTGTTACAATCCAGGACATTCTCCGTCCGGGGTACACGCTTTATCCTCCTTCATGGAATCCGGAAAACGTTTATGCTGAAGATACCGACAGGTTCAAGATGGAATTCAGGGATCTGAAGAGCCTTATGAGAAGTGAAGCGAATATCGTTGTCAGTGATATTTATTATCCGATCAGTTCCATACTGGCATGGTCAAACAGAGGGCACTGGTCTTTCGGGAAGACGCCACATCAGGTCTACAGGTGTCTGTTTGACAAATATCTGAAGCTGAAGCCTGAAGTGAAGCGGGAAATCCAGAGATATATCAATATAACACCTGATTTCAGGGACGAGAAGCCTATACTCGGGGTCCACTGCCATTCCAATGCCATCGTGCATGAGGTTGCGCAGATATATGATTTGAATGAATACTACAAGCCTAATATATGGCATTTTATTGTGCGTTATAACATAAGACATATATTCCTGATTACTGACTCGAACAAAATCCTGAGGCAGTTTAAAAAGCTGTATGATATCAACGGGATGCTTTTATACACCGACAGCAAAAAACGTCCACTGAAGCAGCGGATACCCACGTACCTTCAGGAGTATCCGAACAAGAGGCATAAGGGTGTTGAGCTGATAAAGGATACCATTGAAGTAATAAAGGACACGTACCTGGCGGCACAATGTGACTTTTTCATAGGCAATGGTTATTCAAACCTTTCGAATACTGTAATGAGGCTTAAGGACTGGCCGGAAACCAACATCAAGCTACTGTACTGAGCCTTTGTGTGGAGGGACAGTTCTGCAGAATGATGCGAAGTGTTAAGGAGGGACAGTTCTGCAAAATGTTGCGAAACGGTAAGGAGGGACAGTTCTGTAAAATGACTCAGGAAGGGAGGGACGGTATTGCATTATAATGAATTGAAATATATGGAGTTGATAAAAGGCAGGTTTCCTCAGCTTGATCTGTCGAAAATCGAATTCAACAAGACCGACGGGAGTTACAGCAACATCGCTGTCGTAAACAATGAAGTGGTATTCAAGTTTTCGAAGTATGATTGGAGTGCAGTTTATCTTAGGAATGAGGCGGAAGTTGTAAGCTTTATACAAAGTTTTACTGACTTGCCCTTGCCGGATGTGGAAATAGTTGAGCAAAATGTAACCAAACGTGCTTATATAAAGGGATCACCGCTATATCGCGATGTTCTGATGAAATCAGATTATTCTACACAGGATGCTGTAGCCAGGCAAATTGCGACTTTTCTGAATCAACTGCATTCGATCCCGGCAAAAAAAGTGAAAAAGGCAGGCATCGGTGATTCAAGGATGAACCTTGTGAGGGAAGAATGGTTGGCTGAATTGGAGACGATGGAGAGAAAAATCACTCCTTATTGTACGAACTATGTAAAAGAGTATTTTCATCAGATCATACGGCCTGCTGTTGATGATGAGGAGTTTTTTGAATTTGAGTCTGTGCTTATCCATGGGGATATGGCGCCCTGGCATATCCTGTTTGATATAGATTCCCGAAAAATCAACAGTGTAATCGGTTTCAGCAATTCTGGCTTCGGCGATCCGGCTTATGATTTTGCAATGCTGCTGGACCATCTGGGTGAAACCTTCATCCGGCGGATACAAGGGTATTATCCGGTTTCCCCTGCTTGCCTGGACAGGGCCAGATTTTACGCTCATATAAGTATTTTCATGTGGTACAGAGATGTCTGTGATATGATCACAACACGGGATTTTTCCCGTTTTCAAATCCCGGTGGCAGGGAGGGACATTTCTCCTTTTGGAAAGTCGTTACCGGTAACCGGAGTAAAGCGTTCAAAAAAATGAACCGTCCAAGCATGGTGCTGAATAGAATGGATACAGGATTATGTTTGGGGGATGGTCGTGTGAATTACACTGCTGTTGATTTAAACCGCCTGACAATCAGAAGAGCACTTTTTGACGGATACAGTAAAAAGCAGGTAGATGCTGTGATTGCGAGGATCATCGAAGACTATACGGAGATGAACAATTCCATTAATGAGCTGAAATGTCAGATATCGTCCTTAAGTGAAGCAGTGCAGCACTACAAGGTGCTTGAAGAGTCGCTGCAGCATTCGATCCTGGTAGCACAGCATACCGCTGAGCAAATCAAGGCAAACGCATGTGATAAGGCGAAGAATATCACTGATGAGGCAGAGGTAAAGGCGCAGAAAATCATTAGCGATGCTGCCGAAAAAGTCCGGAAGATGCAGGAGAAATATGAACTGATTAAAAGTGAAGTTTACACCTTTAAAACAAAGTCAGAGGCTTTAATCCAGGCTCAAATGGATGTTCTCAAGCAATTATCCGCTGAGTGACAGCATTTCCCGGGCCGGGAAGAGTCAATGAAAAAGCACTCCTGTTGGAGGAGTATCTCACTACCCAAAAGCAGTAGTTGGAAAAGAAAAGTGAACAATAAGACAGGAGGAAAACATGATCATCCTCCTGTCTTGCTCAACTAGATACGTCATTGGATATAGGGCAATTTTTCAGCAATCCATTTTAAGTGACCGTTTGCATCACAAGAATTGCAGCTGGATTCTTGAGAACCGTCCCCAAAGTCTTAGAGACGGTTTTGAGCTTTTGCAGAACTGTCCCCAAAGTCCTAAAGAGCAGCTTTGAGTTTTTGCAGAAGGGTTCCTGAAATATTGGAAAAGTATCTCTCAGATTCGCTGACCTGCCTCTGAATTTTGAAAGACATTCGGTTAGCCGTGGCAGATATTATCGGTGTAGCTGGAGAGATTAAGAAGCGTCCCCAGAGACACAACAAGAGTTAACCTGCAGATTGATTCTTCATTTTTAAGAACCGTCCCTCCAGAAAAGACGTAAGTTTTCCCGCAGACTATTCTTCAGTTTTTGCAGAACTGTCCCTCATTTTGCAGAACTGTCCCCAGGTAATATTTGTATTCTCTACGGAGCCCTTCCTTTATGTCTGTTTTAGGTTTCCAGCCGGTTGCTGCGATTTTTGAAGTGTCCAGGACTCTCCTCGGAGTTCCGTCGGGTTTTGAAGAGTCAAATATGATTTCTCCATGGAAACCCACGATTTCCCGGATCAAGCCGGCAAGTTCCTTTATGCTGATTTCAATACCGGAGCCGATATTCACAAGTTCACTGCTTTCATAGTGTTGCATCAGATAGAGGCAAGCTTCTGCCATGTCATCCACATATAAGAATTCGCGCAGGGGCTTGCCGCTTCCCCACAACTCAACAAATGGCTGATTCTCGCATTTTGCTTTGTGGAATTTTATTATCATAGACGGGATTACATGCGAGTTGTATGCATCAAACCTGTCGTTGATGCCGTACAGGTTGGCAGGCATGACAGAAATATATCTGGCCCCGTATTGTTTGTTGTATGACTGGCACATTTTGATACCTGCTATTTTAGCCAGGGCATAAGCTTCATTGGTGGGTTCCAGTGTGCCTGTGAGAAGGTATTCTTCCTTGATTGGCTGAGGGCACAGTTTCGGATAAATACATGAACTCCCGAGGAACATCAGCTTTTTGACATTGTTTTTGAAAGCACTGCGGATCACATTGCATTGAATCAGCATATTTTCCATGATGAAATCTGCCGGATAAGTGTCGTTTGCATGTATTCCCCCTACTTTCGCTGCTGCCAGAAAAACATATTCAGGTTTTTCTTCTTCGAAAAATTTTTCTGTTTCAGCCTGGTTTGTCAAATCCAGTTCCTGGTGAGCTTTTTTGATTATGTTTTTATAACCGTTTTCCCGGAGACATCTGACAAAAGCCGATCCGACCATTCCAGTATGCCCCGCCACATATATCCTGCTATTTATATCCACATGGACTCCTCCTCGTTATAATATTACTCCTGCTGCCTGGATATCGCTCTTTACCATCATAGCTACTAATTCTTCGAAAGATACCCTGGGTTTCCACCCCAGTTTGCTCATTGCCTTTGCCGGATTACCCAACAGCAGATCCACTTCTGTTGGTCTGAAAAACTTACTGCTGACATTCACCAGTACTTTGCCTGTAGCCTTATCAATGCCTTTTTCATTCAGACCTTCTCCTTTCCAAATCAGGTCGATGCCGGCATTCTTGAATGCAAGCTCACAGAACTCTCTTACTGTATGCGTTTCTCCCGTTGCGACAACATAATCATCGGGTTTGTCTTGCTGGAGCATCAGCCACATGGCTTCAACATAGTCACCGGCATACCCCCAATCCCTTTTTGCATCAAGATTGCCGAGATATAAGCACTCTGCTTTCCCGTTCAGAATATCAGCGATACCGGTAGTTATTTTTCTGGTGACGAAGTTTTTTCCTCTTCTGGGGGATTCATGATTGAAAAGTACACCGTTGCAGGCGAATAAGCCGTAAGCTTCTCTATAGTTCACAGTTATCCAGTATGCATAAAGCTTGCTTGCAGCATATGGGCTTCTGGGATAAAACGGTGTGGTTTCATTTTGTGGTATTTCCTGTACTTTCCCGAACAGTTCGCTGGAGGAGGCCTGGTAGAATTTTATTCCAGGGTTCACTTCACGGATGCTTTCCAGCAATCTGACTGTGCCAACAGCATTGACATCCGCTGTAAATTCCGGTGTGTCAAATGAAACCTTCACATAACTCTGGGCGGCCAGATTATAAACCTCGTCGGGTTCTAATCTGTACAGAAGTCTGCTCAGGCTGGACGCGTCTGTCATGTCACCATAATGCAAAGTCAGTTTTTTCGTTCCATCGAGAAGGTGGCTGATCCTTTCAGTATTATCTGTACTGCTTCTTCTGACGAGTCCATAGACTTCATATCCTTTATCCAATAAAAACTCAGCCAGGTAAGAACCATCCTGCCCCGTTATTCCAGTAATTAAAGCCTTACTCATTCAGACAACCTCCTATAACAAAGATTATTTAAGTTCCGCCATTTATTTGCTGACTGTTTTTGAGAAAGTACTGGGTTCCAATATGTTTTGTATTGTAATTCCCTTACTCCTGATCCAGTGCCTTGCTTACAAAGCTGAGTTCTGTAATTATTCGCTCCCAGTCGATGTAGTTCGAATAACTGGTCTCGGAATAATAATATGCAAACTGATTATGTAGTGTTCCTTTTCAGACAATCCAAAAGCAACTAAGATAGCGAGACAAGACAGACTGCAAAGTCAGCAACAAATTCCTGAAATCTTTGATGGAATGTGTACCAATCCGTTGCAGGGTGAATACGATGTAATGATGGCAAGAGTTTGCATGAGGCGCAAATAACTGATGCGCTTCTATTGCAGCTACATTTGAATAATTCGATTTCAGGAAAGGAAGTGACAGATTATGCCGACGGTATCGGTTGGTATTCCCGATACTACCTTTGTATCCTCATCGCAACCCACACAAAACTTCTCTTTTTATCCATTAATGTATGTTGGCAATGATCCTGGATTTATGGATTGCATAGGTCTTATGGAGATCGATCTGCCGCCATTACCAGTAACCAGTGTAGACAGTGCAGTGCTGCAGCTTTCTGTCATTGTAAAGACCGGTACGGATCCGAGTCCTGTAGTTGTAAACAGAGTTACCAGTTTTTTTGATGCTTCTACAGTAACTTACAACAGTGTTCCGGATTTCGCAGCAACATCTTCACAGATCGATGTAAACACATCAGACCTTTATTCATCCGTAGAGATCGATATCACTGAACTTGTGAATCAATGGCTCAGCGGGACTTACGCCAATTACGGCATTGCATTGACGAATCCGGATGGAGTGACTTTAGTACAATTTGGTACAAATAACATCGTTTATGAACCATATTTCCCAAAGCTGATGATCACCTATTCGGAAACTCCACCCCCTACCGACGATAATCCTTATGCGTATATCTATAACACCGATAACCAGAGTGTTCCGGTTGATGGTTCCATTGCCTTCAGTAAAAATGGAGCTTTATTGGGGATCAGCCACGAGACAGACACAGCGCCGATTATCATTGAAAGCGCCGGGCTTTATGCCGTATGGTATACAGTTACCGGGGCAGAGGTCAATCAATTCACACTTTTCAAAAACGACGATCCTATACCGGGAAGCACGTATGGAACCGGCGGGGTTAACAGCGGTTATACCGGAATGGTAATCATCAATGCTGGCGCAGGTGACCAAATAACGCTAAGGAATCACACCAGCGCAGGTCCGGTCACCCTTGATAATGCGGCAGGAGGCACTGAAACGGGTGTCAGTGCGTCTGTTATGATTCTGAAAATCGGCGCAGCAGTAACTCCTGATCCGCAATTGGAAGCCGTGAACAATGCGCAGGATATAGCACAAATGCGGGCAGCCATCACCGATCCTGCCCTTGGACTTGATCTCGATGGTTTTGACACTCTGAGTACAGCAGCTCAGGACATGGTGCTGGGAGATTTGCTGGCAAACCGTCCTGATCTGGGGTATATGACAGTGGCTGCTTTGCAGGAAACGCTTGACAAGGCGGTTAATGAAACAGTAGATCCGGAAAACATTCGAGTAAAAGCCGGCAGTGTTGGAGGAGACGGAAGCTTAGCGCATCCTTTCGGAACTATTTCAGAAGGTATTGCCGCAGTGGTTGCCGGAGGCACGGTGCATGTGGGATCAGGCACTTATATCATTACAACACAGATCAATTTCAATAAAGCTGGGGCAACATTGCTTGGCGAACCTGGGGCAGAGCTGATACTGCAGGCAGAGATAATCCCGCTGTTGATTACAGGAAGCGGTGCCACAGTTCAGGGATTGACCATGACAAGTGACATTCCTTATGCAAGAGAGTTTATCCAGATCGGCGCGCCTAATGTGAGCCTGATTGGGAATACTATTTACGGTCCTGAGCAGCCGCCGCCGATGTCCGACTGGACAGTCAACCGTGCAGTCGTATCCCAGGTCAATACAGCAGAAGTGCTTTTAGAGGGAAATACCTTCTACTCTCTGAGGACGGGAATGTATATCAACCCGGATACGACAGGTGCTATTAATAACAATGTGGTCTATAACACAAAAGGCGGATTCCTGGTAGATCGTGCCTTCACTACATTCTTCGGGAATTCTTGGGGAACCCCTCCCAACGAGTTTGACATCGTCCTCCTGGAAGGCACTACAGATGGGCCGCCTTACGATGACATTGCCCAGCTATCTCAGGACAACAACAATGCAACTATATCCGACCAGAGATGAATCGATTGGGGCTGCCCCATCCACGGGGCAGCCCTTCAGAATAGGGGGACAGTTCTTCAGAGTTTCCTGATCAGGAGAGGGACGGTTCTCAATTTTTCGCCAGAAGGAAGGAATGGAAGGCTCTTCCACTGGTGGAGACGTTCTAAGGAATAGGGGACAGTTCTTCAATAGACCTGGGAAGCGGGACAGTTTTTAGTTGAGGGACAGTTCTTCAAAACCTTGCTTATATCAGGAGCAGTGTTGTGTCATTATCTCTGCTCATAGCAGAACAAAATCCTTGGAAACCTGCAGGTCCAAGGATTTTGATTTGTGCCTGGAGCTGGTGGTGGGAATCGAACCCACAACCCCGTCATTACGAGTGACGTGCTCTGCCATTGAGCCACACCAGCGATAATTTGTTTTTAGTTTGTGATCCCAAATATGACCAAAGAAATAGTTTCGACCTGGTCAGTATCTGTATGCCATTAACGCATAATAACATGCAAATGAAATTATAACTCATAACAGAAAAAAACACAATACAGTTGTACTTAAGTTTCCAAGTGAAATGAATTAGCATGCTTGGAAAACTATGCTAAAAGAATCCAGTGAAATAAGAACTTTTGAAGAACTGTCCCTGACCAAAGGATTCTGGAGAACTGTCCCCTTATCATCGACTTTTGAAGAACTGTCCCCTGATGTTTTTGCAAAGATCGGAAAGAATCCCTATATTTATTCTTTCGTACATCGCTGTTATTGACTGATAACTTGAATATGGAATATAATTGAAGCACATGTTATTTCATAGAGAAAGGAGTTGTTGCGAATGAAAGCTTTTGAGGTAATTTTTGAGGTGGGCGATATCTAACTGAACATGGCTGGGAATGTATGACTCAATGCCATAGCTTCCGGCTTTTCATGCGTTCTTTCAGCAAATCTTCAGGGAATAACCTTTAACCGTAATAAATCGGGAATCGGCATGGTATGGTTATCGTGCTTTTTTTATGCGCGTTTGAGCTGTACTGAAGCAGCATCTAATGAAGTTTACTGTAAACCAGTCATTGACAGAATCGTCACCTCATTGATCATCAGGATAATAATCCAATATTCGTACACAGTGTTTCAGAAATAACAGGATCAGGAGGATATGACGATATGAAGTATATTAATGGCAAGGACGTACTGCCGAAACAATTACTGGAGCAATTGCAGCACTATGTCCAGGGCAAACTGCTTTATGTACCAAGAAAGGAGAACAGCAGAGCTGGATGGGGAACCTTGAATGGTACCAGGGCAATGATTAGGAACAGGAACAGAGAAATATGCAGGAGGTACGACGAAGGAGCAACGATTCAGGAGCTCATGGAAAGGTATCACTTGTCTGAGGATAGCATACGAAAGATACTTAACAAGAAGACCAGCTTTATGGTGGCTGATTGATATGACAGATATCAAACGTGACGGATCGACCTGAAGTTTTACTTTAACTTAGAGTTTTACTTTAACTTTAGGAAACTTTCTAGGATCAGAGGGATTTCTCCCATTGATCCGGGCAGGATGTGTTACTTCTGACGCATCTGGCTTTTACAAGCAGGACGATTAGCGTGCTGCGGACATTTCTCAAAATCGAATAAACAGTTGAAGATTATGAGTATTTGATTTATAGTTGTTAGAGACAGCATCGGTGCAGGCAAAACTTGGCTTCCGACGATATTGCAGATGTGCTGTCTTATCGGATGACGGAGGAGTCATAAAGTACTGAATAATTGGCAAATCACGCCTGGGATATGGGCGTACATTATGGCAGGAAGTCAAGGCTGCCAGGCGTCAGATTTGTGGTCTGGCAGGTGATTATAGTATCAACGCACCGGTACATTAGCAACTGTTATCAAAATACTGGAATAATAAAGGGATGATACTGATGGAAGATAATGCAGGCAGATATATAGTACATAACGGGATTTTAAAAGATTGTTCAGAAATTGAAGCCTTTGATATGAAGAAGATGACAGGCAAGGCGGCATATGAAGTGATCAGGATAATCAATGGTGTCCCGCTGTTTTTCGAGGATCATTATGACCGCCTTAAGGCAACCTTCAAAACTATTGGCAAGCCTTTGGATCTGACAAACCAGCAGTTGGCGGAAAACATAAAAAGGTTGAAGGATAAGATCGGAAATGTAAACTGCAATGTGAAGATAGTCGTGCTTGATGGGGTTCAGCACCAGGAGTATGTGATTTATGTCAGCAGGAGCTATTACCCGGCAGATGCTGAAGTTGATGCCGGTGTCAGAACAGGCATGGTGCAAATCGAACGCAAAAATCCCAATGCCAAGATTATCGATAAAGTCTATAAAGATGCAGTGGAGAAGAGACGAACGGAGGGTGACTATTTTGAAGTCATTCTGGTTGATTATAAGGGCAGAATCACGGAAGGCAGCAAATCGAATTTGTTTTTTGTCAAAAACGGAAGAATCATCACGACTCCTGAAAAGTATGTATTGAAGGGGATAACGCGTAAATACATTTTGGAGGCATGCGGAAGGGCAGGATTTGACGTTGAGCAGGAGTTTGTAAGAGCTGACGAAATCGGCACGGTCGAAGGCTGCTTTTTGTCGGGCACGTCAATTAAGGTATTGCCCATAAAATCCATTGATGATGTGATTTTGAACTCATCAGCCAACCCGGTGATTTCGGCTGTCAGGCAGGAATATGACAGGATAATCAGCGAGTATATTGATAGGCATGTAAATTTATGGTAATATCATACCACAAAAGTTGTTACACTTTTGCAGGTGGTATGGTGGAAGAGAAAGAATTCACAAGGAAGTTTCTCAGAATCAGACCTGAAGTACCGCTATCGGGGATGATCAGGATTATACGCGTCGGCGGCAGACACACAGTGTCAAGGCAGGCTAAGGTCAGGATAATAGATATCAGTCCTGGAGGAGTAAAGTTTTCGTCTGGATTGAGATTTCCTGTCGATGCCGGTGTTATTTTGCAATTGTCAACAGAACTTGAGGGCATACATTTCTGTACGAATGGGTTTGTTGTCCACCGTTCCGGTGGTGGGGATAAAGAGTATGAATATGGGTTTTGTTTTTCTGAACCGCTGTTCAGGCTAAAAGAAGTTTTAATAGAGATCTTCGCCAGGTCAGTGATCAGGAATAACCGGCATATAATCTTTATAGACCCGGATGCCGGAAATTGCGACAAATGATGCTGGTACTGTTGTTGCTGTTGCCAGGTTGAGAATATGCAGCAGAAGAGCAATTGAAATAAAGATAACCGTCAATTGCAAATCGTTTCTTTTAAAAACGTGATATACAAATCTGTTAGTTTGCACAATGTTATCCATATCCGGTTATTAGCACTCTCATCAGAAGAGTGCTAATTTCGTCTTGACAATGACAGAACAAGAGTTGTAATATATGTTATAGCGCTTTAAGCACTAAAAACAGGGAGGTTTGGATATGTCGCGCGAAAGTGGGAATATATCGATCCATGCTGAGAATATCTTACCTATCATCAAAAAATGGCTTTACTCAGATAAGGATATCTTCGTCAGGGAAATGGTGTCAAATGCCAATGATGCGATTACTAAAATGAAAAAACTGGCATCTCTTGGCGAAGCTCCACTACAGGACAATGAGAAGTTTACTATAATAGTGGACATAAACAAAGATGATAAAACCATTAAATTTATAGACAACGGCATAGGAATGACTGGAGACGAGGTCAAAAAATACATAAATCAGGTAGCTTTTTCCGGAGCAGTCGATTTTCTGGAAAAGTACAAAGATAAGACAGATGAAGGCAACCAGATTATAGGGCATTTTGGCCTGGGATTCTATTCAGCATTCATGGTGTCGGAAAAGGTCACTATCGACACGCTATCCTGGCAGCCGGGAGCAAATGCAGTAAGATGGATAAGCACCGGGGGCATCGAATTCGAAATGGAGGATTCTGACCGTACAGAAAGAGGTACTACGATAACTCTTAATCTGTCTGACGACTCCCTTGAATTCCTCGATTATTATAAAATGAAAAGCATCCTGGAAAAATACTGCTTCTTCATGCCCAATGAAATCTTTTTGAGGGACAGTTCTCAAAAATCGGGGGCAGACGTAAGCTCTTCCGGGTCTGATGCGAAGAGTGGGGACAAAGTAGCGGATGATTTGAGTGAAGGCAGTTCCGGCGATCAAACGGAGAAGCCTATCAATGATACCAACCCGCTTTGGCTCAAGCTCCCGAAAGATTGCACTGATGAGGAGTACAAGGAATTTTACAGGAAAGTGTTCCGCGATTTTAATGATCCACTGTTTTGGATTCATCTGAATATGGATTACCCGTTCAACCTCAAGGGGATCTTGTATTTCCCGAAACTCAGACATGAGTTCGAGACTATTGAAGGGCAGATCAAGCTCTATTACAATCAGGTTTTTGTGGCTGACAACATCAAGGAAGTTATTCCGGATTTCCTGATGTTGCTTAAGGGTGCGATCGACTGTCCCGATTTGCCGCTCAATGTTTCGAGGAGCTTCCTCCAGAATGATGGGTATGTGAACAAGATTTCAGCGCATATTACGAAAAAGGTTGCGGACAAGCTTACATCCCTGTTTGAAAACGAGAGGGAAAATTACAACAAGTACTGGGATGATATTAATCCATTCGTGAAATATGGCTGTATCCGGGAGGAAAAGTTTTTCGACCGAGTTAAGGACATTATCATTTTCAAAAATATCAATGGCGATTACACGACCTTGAAGGAATATCTTGACAGGAACAAGGAAAAGCACAAGGACAAAGTTTTCTATGTCACGGATGAAAAGCAGCAAGCCCAGTATATCAAGCTGTTCAAAGATGAGGGTATGGAGGCTGTCATCCTGAACGCAATGATCGACAATCATTTTATCCAGTTCCTGGAGATGAAGGAAAACAGCGTTAAGTTTTTAAGGATAGACTCGGACCTTTCTGAAAATCTCAAAGACAGAGATACCAGTGAGACTTCGTCAGATTTGAAGGAAAAGATTGAAAAGGTGTTCAAAGAATCACTCGGAGATGACAAACTGAAAATTGAGGTTGAAGCACTTAAAGCGTCGACACCGGCAATAATCCTCTTATCAGAATACCCGCGCAGGATGCAGGAAATGACCAGAATGTTCGGTATGGGCGGGATGGACACGAGCAATATGTTTCCGGATGAGGAGACATTGCTGCTCAACAGGAACAATGCGTTGATACAGTCGGTGGTCAGACTTTCGGAGGACAGCAGCAAAAAAGATGATGTAAAGCTGATTTGCCAGCATGTTTATGACCTGGCAATGCTTAGCCACAAGCAGCTTGAACCGGAGGTAATGTCGGCGTTTATTGAGAGAAGCAATAAGCTGCTCGAAAAGCTGGTGGAACCGGAAGAAGATCAGTAAAATACCTGGAGCAAGCCCAGGCAAATCAGTATTGTGCAGCATATAAAAAGCGCCTTGTTGGTTACAAGGCGCTTTTAGGTGTATTAGGGAGCAATTATTTATCCTGTTCGCGTATTTCAACTCTTCTTATCTTGCCACTTATGGTTTTGGGAAGCTCATTTACAAACTCGATGATCCTGGGATATTTATATGGTGCTGTGACCTTTTTCACATGATCCTGCAGCTCTTTGACAAGCGCATCGCTGGCCTCATAGTTTTTGGTCAGCACGACGGTAGCTTTAACTATCTGTCCTCTGATAGGATCCGGCACAGCTGTTATCGCGCACTCAAGAACAGCCGGATGCTCAAGGAGGGCACTTTCTACCTCGAAAGGCCCAATGCGGTAACCTGAACTTTTGATCAGGTCATCAGCTCTGCCTACAAACCAGAAGTACCCGTCCTCATCTTTCCAGGCCATGTCTCCTGTGTAGTAAATGTCATTGTTCCAGACTTTTTTAGTCAACCCAGGATCACGGTAGTATCCATTGAACATACCTACCGGGACAGATTTGTCAGTATATATTACGATCTGCCCCTCTTCGCCGATCTCGCAGGATTTGCCGTCGTCATTCAGCAGATCCACCGCATATCCAGGGGAGGGTTTACCCATTGACCCCGGCTTGGGTTTCATCCAGGGATATGTGGCGATTGTTACAGTGAGTTCTGTCTGACCGTATCCTTCGCGCAACTCCAGACCTGCTGCCTTCAGGAACTGGTTATATACCTCGGGATTTAGCGGCTCGCCAGCTATAGAACAGTCTTTTAGACTGCTGAGGTCGTATCTGGTCAGGTCTTCTTTGATAAAGAACCTATATATTGTTGGTGGCGCGCAAAATGAAGTTATTTTATACTTCGAGATTATTTCGAGAAGCTCACTGGGCACGAATTTGTCATAATCATAGACAAATACGGATGCTCCGCTGAGCCACTGACCGTAGATTTTGCCCCACATTGCCTTAGCCCAGCCGGTATCAGCCACAGTAAGGTGCAGACCGCCACTTGATACGTTTTGCCAGTATTTAGCCGTGAGTATATGACCCAACGGGTATGAAAAATCGTGCTGTACCATTTTTGGCATCCCGGTCGTGCCGGAAGTAAAGTAAAGCAGCATTATGTCGCTGTTGCTAGTTGCTTCGTTGCCGGCAGGCCTTTCAAACTTGTCGGACGCAGCGTTCAGCTCAGAAACCAGATCTATCCAACCGTCTTTTGTACCGCCTACCAGTGCCTTTTTCACAAGAGTCGGAGATTCAGGCTCCGCTTCCTCGACATGGCTGATGACATCGTTCTCAGCTACACAGACTATCATCTTTATGTCAGCAGCATTGCATCTGTACACTATATCCTTTTTTGTAAGGAGATGTGTAGCAGGAATGCAGATAGCTCCAAGCTTGTGAAGACCCAGGAGGCAGAACCAGAATTCATATCTTCTTTTGAGTATCAGCATTACCGGATCGCCTTTTTTTATGCCGTGAGATCTGAAGAAATTTGCTGCTTTGTTGCTGTAATGGTTCATCTGAGCAAAAGTGAACCTGGCTTCATCACCCTTGTCGTTGCACCATACCATAGCGTTTTTTTCAGGGTCTTCAGTAGCGATGGCATCAACAACATCATAAGCAAAGTTGAAGTTTTCAGGAACATTAATTTTAAAATTCTCATAGAAATCTTCATATGAAGCAAAGTCTTGTCTTGGTAAAAATTTGTCTAACATAGCCAACCTCTTTATCTTATTTTATTTATTTTATCAATATCCATTTGCCGTTATTGAATTATAATGGCAAGGAATTTTGCTGGTTTGTCACCAACAGCTTTCATACCGTGGCTGCAGCTGGAGTCAAAATAGAGCGAATCACCTTCATTGAGCACGATATGATGGCCATCGATATAAACTATCATGGATCCTTCGAGCATATAGTTGAACTCCTGTCCCGGGTGTGAACTCAGGTGAATCGGTGTGTCGTCTGATGAAGGTTCAACGCAGACTTCGAAAGGCTCAGTCTTTTTATTGACGAAATTATATGCCAGACTGTGGTATTTATAAGGGGTTCTGCGTTCAACGCTTACTCCTTTGCCTTTCCGAACAAGGCAATAAGTATGAAGTCGCGGATCTTCACCAGTCAAAATAGCAGTGAGTTCGACATTATACTTGTTTGCCAGTTTATAAAGGAAGCCTATGGGAATATCAACTTCACCGCTTTCGTACCGCCTGTATTCTTCAACAGATATCCCGAGCTCCTGCGCCAAATCCTCGACGGAAATACCTGCGATATCACGCAGACCCGCGATGCGCTCTGCAATTTGCTGTATCTGATCCGACATGTTCCTCATCCCTTCTTTATAACTATTAGAATGTATAAATATTAGCACAAAACAAGTCAATAATAAAGAAATGAAACATGGCTAATAATTTTGGGTCAAAAAAGCGTAAAAAAAATGAATGAATTTGAGTCAGAGTAGATTGGGGACAGTTCTTCGAAATATCAAGAAACGGGATCTTGAAATTATAGCGAGATTTCTTCGAATTGAGGGGAGAGATTTTGCAATTGAGGGGGACGCTTCTTAAAATTGAGAGGGGAGATTCTTCAACTATATTTAAATGTCACAGCATGAAATCGATATAAAACAATTTGAGGGATGTAACCCCCTAAAGAAATCGATGGGTTTATAATTATGAGATGAAATTTTTACTTGAGAAGCCTACAGGTGCGCATGTTGTTTTCTTTTGTCAGGTTATTTTTTTGCATGGGATGCAATTGAAGGATAAAGTATCAATGCTACAGTGATTCTTTAATTGCTCTGAATGCACCTTTTTGAGAACTGTCCCCTGTCTTGAGAACTGTCCCCTGTCAGGTCTGGTACGGAATGTTCCTGTTATGCTGGGAGTATTCGAGGAGTTGTTGTTTGAATACTTCAGCGGCAGGCGATAAAGGAACTTTTTTTAGCACGGCTATTCCCAATTGTCTTTTTGGGGACGGTTCTTGAAGCTGCAGTATAAATAATTCTTTCCTTTCGACGAAATGCTGTGCGCTTTCTTTCAAAACATGCGCTATGCCCAGCCCGATTCTGGCTAATTCAACCAAAAGGTCCATATTTTCGAGTTCAATTTCGGGTGTAATTTCAACGCCCTTAGAGATAAAAAACAGGTCGAGATTTTTTCGCGTAGAGCTTTCTTTTTGCAAAAGCAACAAAGGATATGACGCCAGTTCCTTCAAAGATATTAGTCTGTTTTTCATCTTCTTGAAACGCGAAGAGGCAATGAATACATCCTCGACGGTGCAAAAGTTGAAAGCTGTGATATTGCTGTCTGAAATGGGCATTGTAACTATACCAAGATCCACAGTTCCTGCTTTAATCGAGTCGATTATGCCCGGTGATGTCCTGTTTATTATTTTCAATTTGATATTCGGGTAATCCCGGATGAACTTTTGCAGGAAGGGAATCAACAGATATCTCAGTATGGTATCGCCGACACCGATTTTTACTTCCCCGAGATCCAGGGATTGCATCTCACGAATTTTTGCTTCTGCTGCATTGAATAGACTACATGCCTGGTCGACATGGCTATACAACATTTCGCCAACAGCTGTCAGACTAACACGTCTGGGACCTCTGATGAACAGAAGGCTGCCGATGATTTCTTCCAGATTCTTGATTGATTGACTGACGGCGGATTGCGATATATAAAGTTTGCGTGCAGCTGCAGAAAAACTCCCGGTTGCGGCGACTGTATGAAACACTTTATATAGCTCAAAATTTATATCCATAAGATCACCTTATTTCGACTATTAAATATATTAATTATTATTATGAATTATATCATTATATAATAAGGTTGTGTAGTGGAGAAGAATAATACATATCTGCAGAAGGGGTGCATTGTGATGAGTATAATCGTGCCAGATGAGAGTTTGCAAAGAAAAAAGGTAAGAAGGATCTTTGTTGAGAAGAAAAAGGAATTTGATTCGGATTCATATTGGTTGTACTGTGACCTGAAAGACAATCTGGGCATAGATCAGCTGGAAGGGGTAAGGGTCATCAGCAGGTATGATATAACAGATATAACTGACAAAGAATATGCGGAGACCAGAAGAGCGATATTTACAGAGTCATCGGCTGATGTCGTATTTGAAGAATTTTTACCTGTCAGCGAAAATGAAACAGCTTTTGCAGTTGAATACCTTCCGGGGCAGTTTGACCAAAAAGCTGATTCGGCTTCTCAATGCATTCAATTATTAACTCTTGGCGAAAAACCACGCTGTAAAGCAGCAAAAGTTATCGTGCTCAAAGGCGATATATCAGAAAGCGATTTGAACAAAATCAAGGAATACTGCATAAATCCCGTGGACAGTGCAGAAACGGGCATGGACAAGCCAGACAGTCTTGACACTGAGGTGAGTGTTCCTGGGGACATTTCTCAACTTTATGGTTTTTGCAAAATGACAACGGATGATCTTGAATCACTGAAAAATGATTTGGGTATTGCAATGACACTCGAGGATCTGGAATTTTGCAGGAAATACTTTTCCGAGTCTGAGCGGCGAGATCCCACCATTACAGAAATAAGGCTTTTGGACACTTACTGGTCGGATCATTGCAGACATTCGACATTTCTGACGAAAATAAACAGCATTGAATTTGATGACAGTCTTTTCGGAAATTTCCTGAAAACAGTGTACGAGCAATATGCGGCTTCGAGGAAATATGTGTACGGCGACCGTGAAAAAGATATCAGCCTTATGGATCTTGCAACCATAGCGATGAAGGTGATGAGGAAGGACGGCAGGCTGGATGATCTGGATTTGTCAGATGAGATAAATGCATGCAGCATTGTAATTAATGCAAGGGTCAACGGTAAAGATGAAGAATGGCTCGTGATGTTCAAAAACGAAACACATAACCATCCTACCGAAATTGAACCATTTGGCGGCGCGTCCACCTGTTTGGGGGGTGCGATAAGGGATCCTTTGTCAGGAAGATCTTATGTGTATCAGGCAATGAGGATAACAGGGAGCGGCGATCCGAGGACACCTGTGGAAGATACGCTCCCAGGTAAACTGCCTCAGCGAAAGATAACCACAGATGCTGCAGCCGGCTACAGTTCATATGGGAACCAGATAGGTCTCGCTGCCGGACAGGTTGCTGAAATATATGACGAAGGCTATGTAGCAAAAAGAATGGAACTCGGAGCAGTGATTGCCGCAGCACCGAGGGAAAATGTCGTGAGGGTAAAACCGGAGCCTGGGGATATAGTGATCCTGCTTGGCGGCAGAACAGGACGCGATGGGTGTGGTGGCGCGACTGGTTCTTCCAAAGAGCATGATGAGCAGTCACTTTTGACCTGCGGCGCAGAAGTGCAGAAAGGGAACCCTTCTATTGAGAGGAATATCCAAAGATTGTTCCGGAACGGTAATGTCAGTAGAATGATCAAGAAATGCAATGATTTCGGCGCCGGCGGTGTTTCTGTTGCTATTGGAGAGCTTGCAGACGGTCTGGACATTGATTTGGACAGTGTTCCTACTAAATATGAAGGCCTCGATGGTACTGAGCTTGCTATTTCCGAATCGCAGGAAAGGATGGCAGTTGTTATTGCGAGCAAAGACAAATACGAATTCATTCAGGCTGCAGAGAAAGAGAACCTGGAGGCAACACAGGTCGCAGTTGTTACTGGCACGGGCCGGTTAAGGATGAAATGGCGCAATAATACTATTGTCGATATAAGCAGGGAGTTCCTTAACACCAATGGTGTTAAGCAGAATGCCGACGTGAAAGTAATTTCACCTGAAACAGCAATATTACACAAATGTGAAGAACCGTCCCTCCTGGCAGAAGCATGGGTAAGTAATTTGCAGAAGCTGGGGAATTGCAGTCAGAAAGGGCTTGTTGAGCGATTTGATAGTACAAATGGTGCAGGAACTATACTTATGCCTTTTGGTGGCAAACACCAGTTATCGCCGGCGGAAGGCATGGCTGCGAAATTGCCTGTGCTGGATGGAGATACTACAACTTGCACCTTGATGACATATGGTTTCAACCCGTCAATATCCAGATGGAGTCCATTCCATGGAGCCGTTTATGCTGTTGTAGAAGCAGTTGCGAAAATCGTTGCTATGGGCGGAGACTACAGAAAAGCAAGGCTGTCCTTGCAGGAATTTTTTGAGAAGCTGGGAAAGGATCCTGTGAGATGGGGAAAACCCTTCAGTGCATTGCTAGGCGCATACTATGCGCAGATGAAACTGGGTATCCCGGCTATTGGCGGCAAAGACAGCATGTCAGGTACTTTTAAGGATTTGGATGTTCCGCCGACGCTCGTAGCATTTGCAGTCAGTGTTGGTGATGTTGATAATGTCATATCCACAGAGTTTAAGAGAGCCGGTAGTCAGGTGGTTCTTGCAAAGCTGAAGAAAGATGAATTCCAGCTTCCTGATTTTGATCAGCTCCATAAAACTTATACGAAAATACATGAATTGATAAAAGGCAAAACAGTGCTTGCGGCTCATTCGGTTCGTCAGGGAGGTATTTCAGAAGCAATAAGCAGGATGTGCTTTGGAAACATGATAGGTGTTGAGTTGGAGACAGGAAATATAGCTGGATTGTTCACTCCTGATTACGGTTCAATCATACTTGAAATATCAGCTGACACAAATATTAACGAATTATTTAAGGAACTCGACTACAAAGTGCTTGGCACAACTCTGGCAGAGCCGGTCATTAAGTGTGGAGGGACAGTTCTCAACTTAAACGATTTGGCTGAAAAATGGATGCAGCCACTGGAAAAGGTTTTTCCTACGGAAGTCGAGGTCAAGGATGCGAATATTGAGACTTTTGTTTTCGATCAAGCATCAGCAGAAAGTTCAGCTAAAGCTGGCAGTTCTTATAAAATTGCCATACCAAAAGTTCTTATTCCTGTATTTCCTGGCACGAACTGTGATTATGATATACAAAAAGCATTCGAAAATGCGGGTGGAAGCGCTGAAATGGTCATAATAAGAAATCTTTCGCCTGACTCTCTCAATGAATCATTAGCATATCTGGCTGACAAGATAAAGAGCAGTCAAATTATTGCGTTTGCGGGAGACGGCGATGAACCCGAGGGCCCGGGCAAATTTGCTGCTGCAGTTTTCAGGAATCCGTACATCAGGGATGCGGTCATGGATCTGCTTCAGAACAGGGATGGCCTGATACTTGGCATATCCAGCGGGTTCCATGCTTTGTTGAAACTAGGGTTGCTGCCTTATGGCGAGTTCAGAACATCAGATGCAAACAGCCCTGCGTTGACGCGCAATTCGATAGGCCGACATGTCTCGTGTATGGTGCAAACCAGGATTGTCTCAAAGAAGTCACCCTGGTTCAGTAACGTCAATCTTGGCGACATCCACACTATTGCTGTATCACATGGTGAGGGCAGGTTTGTCGCGTCAGATGCGATGATACGTGAACTGGCAGCCAATGGCCAGATAGCAACACAGTATGTTGATATGGAAGGTAAAGCCACGTATGATATAAAATATAATCCAAATGGTTCATTGTATGCAATAGAAGGTATAACAAGCCCTGACGGCAGAATACTGGGAAAGATGGGGCATTCTGAAAGAAAAGGAACATGTGTATGCATCAATGTGCCAGGGAACAAAGATCAAAAGATATTTGAGGCTGGAGTCCAGTATTTCAGGTGATGGGGCAGGTGATGGGGACAGTTCTCAAAAAAAGGCGACAGTTCTCAAAATCCTTGCTGATATTATATGATAACTCTGAGTATAGAAATGATACTTAGAGGCATATCTGGGCTGCGCCGGTGACAAAATGACGAAATGAACAGTTGTTGTCTGTTATTGCTGAAAAACGCTCAAGCGATTAAATTGAGCGTTTTTTTGTCTGGCGATAGGAAATAATGCGGAAATAATACACAGAACAGATGTTCTATGATACAATCAAGATACGATAGAGAAAAATTAGCAAGGTGATCCGAATGCCCAGAAAGGCAAGAGAAAAGCACAGCCATGCGCAGTATCACATCATGTGTCGAAGCATATCAGAGACAAATTTATTCAGGGAGGATGCGGACAAGGATTATTACCTGAGTCTTGTTGCGATATATACGCGCAAATACAAGTGTGCCGTATATTCATATTGCTTGCCCGACAACCACGTACATATTCATGTGGATCCGAGAGGATATGATATCTCAAGCCTGATGCACAGTATAAATACTGCATATGTTATTTACTACAACAAGAAATATGACAGGCATGGTCCGCTATTTCAGGGAAGGTTCCTGAGCAAGATAGTAGATAGCGACAGGTACTGCCTTGTATTGTCGGCATATATACACAACAATGCCAAGGATATCCCAGGTTACAGGGGCAGGGAAGAGGAGTACCCTTACTCATCATACGGGATTTATCTGGGGATAAGGAAAGATACCCACAAACTGATAGACAAGAGCCTGATAAAAGGGATTTTCGGCATAAGGAACAAGAAGAGCTTTATAAAGAGATACAAGGAATTCGTGTCAAAGAGAAGTGATATGGAGGTTATCGATAAGGAAGATCCCTGCGAAGAGATTTTCGAAGCAAAGAATGAGTACGACAGCGGCAGGAGAGTCATCATCAGGGACATGAAACCAGCCAGGGTGATAGCATATATTGCCATGAAGCTGAAGAAGTCGGTTGAAAGCATAATCAGCACAGACAGGAGGCAAAACAAGTACAGGGCGTTCACGGCATATGTTTTGCGTGTTTTGTGTGGTCTGAGATACAAACAGATATGTGAGAACATATTCAATGTAACGATATCCGGCTGTTCAAGTCTTTGCAGAAAAGGATACGAGCTGACGGAAAGAAAAGGCTCGGTGTACTCAGCAATTTTCAATGAACTTTTGTGTGCCAACCTTTATTAGCAGATTCGGATAGGCGGAAGGTTAAAGATATTTTCTTATAATATTCAGTTCTCTTAATATACAGTTCACTCAACAAGCAGCGATTTTCCAATTGCATAAATGCTGAGAAAGATTTTTCGATGGTTGTTCCATTAACTTAAGTTAACAAACAATTGCGAATCATTTGCCCTTGAGAAGCATGAATCCTTTCCCGCTAAAACTGACAAAAGACAGGTTTTTGCGGGTCTGTTCTTCCATACGGTCTGATTAGCTAAACCAATTCAAATTATTATTTCAACATTTATAAAGGAATATTAAAAGTATAATTAACAGATAATCTAGTATTTCCTGTTAAGAGGCCCGCGTGTTTTGAAGAAGCGTCCCCAGCTGAAGCCTGTTGTTTTGGAGAAACGTCCCCAATCGTTTAAGCAAACGGCAGTTGAAGTCGCTGTACTTAAATAGTAAAATAAAAAATATATATTTAAGGATGGTTATTTTGAATACAGGTGGTTGAGATTCAATGAGTGATAAAATCAGAGTTGCGGTTATTTTCGGGGGACAATCCTCAGAACACGAGGTGTCGAGATTTTCAGCGGAATCTGTTATCAGCAATATAAATACTGACAAGTACGATGTTGCTATGATTGGGATCACAAAGGAAGGAAGATGGCTTCCCTATGACGGCCCTGTTGGCCTTATCGGGACAGGGGAATGGCAGGCTCTGGCCGAGTCACAAGACAGACCGAATCATGCATTGCTGACGGCTGGTACAGCGATTGCCGAATCAGAAAGGGACAATAGAAAAATAGATGTTGTTTTCCCGGTTCTCCATGGATGCAACGGTGAAGACGGAACGATCCAGGGGCTACTGGAACTTGCCGGGATACCCTATGTGGGCTGCGGTGTATTGAGTTCATCATTAGGGATGGACAAGGCTTATGCTAAAATCGTTTTTGAAAGGGAAGGTCTGCCTCAGGGCAAATACTTAGTTTACAGCCGCAAGCAGATTAATAGAGAATTTGAAAAAATAAGTGATGATGTTGAGCGTGTTTTGTCGTATCCGTGCTTCGTCAAGCCTTCGAATGCTGGCTCGTCAGTCGGCGTAAGCAAGGTGCGCAATGCAGGTGAGCTTGGACCAGCTCTCCAGCTGGCAGCAAAATATGACAGGCGCATTCTGATAGAGGAATTTATCGATGGCCGGGAAATAGAATGTGCTGTACTGGGGAATGATGATCCTGTTGCATCGACAGTGGGTGAAGTGATACCATGTAATGAGTTTTATGACTATGAAGCAAAGTATTTGAGCGGGGACAGTTCTCAGATTATTATACCTGCAGATCTTCCTGCTGAAGTGATTGAGAGGATCAGAGAATACTCGGTAAGGGCTTTCAAGGCACTGGATTGCTCAGGATTGGCAAGAGTTGATTTTTTTGTGCGCAAAGCCGATAACGAAGTCTTCATAAACGAGATTAACACCATGCCCGGGTTTACGCAAATCAGCATGTACTCGAAATTGTGGGCTGCTTCAGGGCTGCCTTACGAAAAGCTGGTAGAAAGATTGATAGAACTGGCGCTGGAGCGTTTTGAAGACAATAAGAGAGAAATAGATTATTAGCAACAGCTGTTTATTGGAATTGTATATGGGGGAAATATTAATATGGATAACAGACCAATCGGGGTTTTTGACTCTGGTCTTGGAGGCCTTACGGTTTTTAAAGAGATTGCTGATCAACTGCCCCATGAGAGCCTTGTATATTTCGGTGACAGCGGACGCGCTCCATATGGGACCAAATCCAGGGATACTGTCATTAAGTATACTCTCCAGGACATCAGGTTTTTAATGACACACGATATAAAGATGATCGTAATCGCCTGCAACACAATGAGTGCCCATAGCTATGAATTTGTACGAAGGAATCATGACCTTCCTATTATTGAAGTTATAGGTGCGGGTGCAGTAGCTGCCGTTGCAGAAACCAGGAACAAAAAGGTCGGGATAATCGGTACTCCCGCGACTGTTAATAGTGGAGCATATCAAAAGGCTATAAATAAACTTGATGATAGCATTGAAATATACCAAAAGGCCTGTCCGCTTTTTGTTCCGCTTGTTGAAGAGGGACAGGAATGGTGGGAAAACGACATAACATATAATATTGCGAAAGAATACCTTGCACCGCTGAAACAAACAGGTGTTGATACGTTGGTTCTCGGCTGTACGCATTATCCACTGCTTAAAAACACGATCTCTAAAGTCATGGGAGAAGGCGTCACTTTAGTAAGCTCGGCTTTTGAAGTTGCCAGAGTTGTAAAAAGGATTATTTCAGATAAAAATATGCAACGGGATCCTCGTTTGACGCCGACTTATCACTATTATACAAGTGACAGTGTTGAAAAATTTGAACCTCTGTGCAGTGCAATACTCGGGAGAACTATCAATTCGGCAAAGAAGGTGGATATTGAGGAATACTGACGAATGGGTTGCGGGTTTCAGGAGCTGTTTTGAGCAACAATCTGATATGCGGTATTTTTCGCAGGAAAGGTGCGTGTTATTATGGACAAAAATGTTATAATATCGGTTAAGGGCACGCAGTCGACCAACAATCAGGTGAATATTATCATGGAACTCGTTACTGAGGGGAAATACTATAAAAAAGATGAGGCCTATTTTATCACCTATGACGAAAGCGAAGTAACCGGTATGAACGGGACTACAACCACTTTGATGGTCACGGACGATGTAGTAACGCTGGTTCGGGCCGGATCGGTCAATTCGCAGTTTGTTTTTCAGCAGGGGCAAAAGCACATATCCTACTATGATACGGAATATGGCGCTTTTACTGTTGGAGTTACTGCCAATGAAGTTGATGTAAGAATAGATGACAATGGCGGTGAAATCCGCATAGATTATCAGTTGGAAATAGACAACAACGAAACAGGTGAAAATGATTTTTGGATGTCAATCAGGGAGGTAGGGCAATTAAATGACGAACATAATAGGGGACATTAGAGACCAGATCAGGAGCGTTGTCAGAAAAGCAATGGCTGCCGCAACGGAAAAGGGGCTTTTGCCTGACATATCAGTGGACGAGATAATTGTCGAAGCGCCGAAAGAAAAGGAACATGGTGATTTTTCCACAAACATTGCCATGCTGATAGTTAAAAAGGCAAGGAAGGCACCTGTGCAGATAGCCTCCATTCTAATAGACAATATGGACTTCACAGATACATATATTGAGCGGGCTGAATGTGCGGGGCCTGGATTTATCAACTTCTTCCTGGATAGATCATGGCTTTATGATACGTTAAGGATCATCAGTCGCGAGCGTGAGGATTACGGAAGGATCAACATCGGCCAGGGAAGTAAAGTTATGGTGGAGTTTGTCAGTGCAAACCCGACAGGGCCTTTGCATATGGGAAATGCCAGGGGAGGAGCGCTTGGCGATTGTATTGCCAGCGTGCTTCAAGCTGCCGGATACGATGTTACGCGGGAGTATTATGTCAATGACGCCGGCAACCAGATAGAAAAATTCGGTATGTCGCTGGAAGCCAGATACTTACAGCTGCTGAAGGGCGAAGATGCAGTGGAATTCCCTGAAGACGGGTATCAGGGCGAAGACATCATAGATCATATGAGAGATTACATTGAGGAATATGGAGACAAGCTGCTGAATGCGGATCCGGAACAAAGGCGCAGGGAACTGGTCGATTATGCTCTCCCGAGGAATCTTGAGCGCATAAGGAAAGGTCTGGAGTCATATGGCATCCATTATGATGTTTGGTTTTCAGAACAGTCACTTTATGACAGTGGTGAGTTCGAGGAAACCATCAATTATATGGAAGACAAAGGTCTTTTATATGAGAAAGAGGGCGCAAAGTGGTTTAAGGCAACGGATTTCGGCGCTGAAAAAGATGAAGTGATCATCAGGAACAACGGGATACCAACGTATTTTGCGTCTGACATAGCGTACCACAGGAACAAATTTGAAAAGCGTGGGTTTGATCGTGTCATCAATCTGCTCGGGGCAGACCACCATGGACATGTTGCCAGAATGAAGGCTGCTGTCAAGGCATTGGGCGTGGACCCTGCAAAACTTGATATAGTGATATTCCAGTTAGTCAGGCTTTTCAAGAACGGTGAAATTGCCAGGATGTCAAAAAGGACAGGCCGGGCTATATCATTGGACGATCTTCTCGAAGAAGTAGGGAGAGACGCTGCAAGGTTTATCTTCAACACGAAAGCTTCAGGAAGTCATCTGGATTTCGATCTTGATCTGGCAGTCAGGCAATCGAATGAAAACCCGGTTTATTATGTACAGTATGCACATGCGAGGATCTGCAGCATGCTGCGTTTGCTGGATGGCGAAGGAATAAGCGTACCTGACGCAGATGAGGTCGACTTGACTTTGCTTGCTGCGCCCGAGGAGCTCGATTTAATCAAAAAGCTTGCCGAATACCCTGATGAGATAAGGATATCGGCGCAGACGCTGGAGCCCAGCCGCCTGACAAGATACGTCACCGATGTAGCCTCGCTCTTCCACAGCTTCTATACTGAATGCAGGGTAAAGGGCGAAGAGGAGAGCCTCATGAAAGCCAGGCTTCTGCTGGTTTCAGCGGTCAAGACCGTGATTAAAAATGTACTTGACATATTGAGCATCAGCGCACCAGAACGGATGTAGGGGGACAGTTCTCAACTTTTCATTGGAGGGACAGTTCTCAACTTCAGGAGGACAATTTCTGGGAGGACAGTTTCCTCCCGGAGGGGACAGTTCTCAATTATCAAAAAAACATAAAATTGTAACAGAAATTTAACCGATCTGAGCCGGTAAAAACTAAATTTCAAGCATTATAAGCCGATATATATTACAGGTCATACGCCATATATATCGGCTTTATTTATTGTTGGATACAACGTGAAAGGGTGCTGAGTTTGCAGATATCACGAAAATACCATAAAATTTTGAAATACACAGCAATTCTTATTTTTCTGTTAATGATTGCAGAACTGTCCCTCCCTCCTAAGTCGGTTTCTGCTGAAGCACAAAGGACGGTCTACTATGGAGATGAAGGAGCAAATTCTGTTATACAGTATCTTTCATTTAGTGATGTAGGAGCAGATAATTGGGCTGCCGAAGCCATATACGAAACAAGTGCGCTTGGCTTTCTGGCCGGATTTAAAGATACGAGCGGAAGATTTGGCAGAACTGTCCCCCTGACGAAGGCGGAGGCGCTGGCAGTGGTGTACAGGGCAGCGGGACGAGGAAGCGAGGCGCAGCAATTGGGCACGGCTATCAACAATGCTCGTCTGCAGGCCAACAGAAAAACGGATCCCTTAGAGGTATGGTATGACGGCTTCCTGCAAATTGCTGCTACTGAAGGGCTGATTTCCTTCAGGGATTTGACAGATGCCTTTAGTGCCGATCAGGCATCTTTGCCGGAGGACAGCTTCAGAAGAAACAGTCCTGCTCAGCGGCAGGAGATAATTTATTGGCTTGCTCTTGCATTGAATATCGAACCGGCAGCACAGCACCAGGAAGTGCTCAACTACACAGACTGGCGCAGTGTCGACCCTGAAAAGCTTCCATATGTTGAGGCTCTGCTCAGGCACGGCATCATTTCCGGCAGCAATAACCGCATCAATCCCCGTCAGTCTGTCACAAGAGAGCAGTGCGCTCAAATTATTAAAAATGCCGGAGATTTCGCTTTGCAGGCGACCGGACACACCAGAATATCAGGCATTATTGAAGAACTGTCCCTGACCAGTGACTATACAGGCACAACTTCTTCAACGGGAAGGAATATTTACGTTGCGAATGCAGACGGCACTTTTGCCCTGATCCGGACATCTGCACAGTCTGCAGCGACATCGGGTGGCAGGAATGAGAATGCCGGAACGGCGTTACCAGGACAGGAGATGGAGCTGGTCGTATACAAAAACGGAACCGTCGGCAACAGCAGCTTGCTGCAAAAAGGCGATAGGATCCGTTACATAGCAGACAGCGGCAACAAGATCAAATATGTACATGTTTTGTCAAACGTCAATGATGTAAGATACATAGCTGCGCACGTGCATGAAGTTGACCAGACTAATCTGCTCATCGACATAATACAGCTGTTTGAGACGGATTATCCGGATCTGAAGGAAATCGTGGGAGACAACGGATTCTCGTGGTCACAGGCCACTAAAGGGACCTACAGAGTCTCACCCCAGGCCAGGGTCATGATCAATGGAGCAAAAGCTGATTTGTCTGACTTAACCAGCGATGCAACCGTCATTCTTACCATAGATGGCAACAATATCGTAAAAGAGATCCAGGGAGTTGATATCGGGATAAACGCAGAAGCCAGAAGAATCGTCAGGGGAATCGTAGAAGAAAATAATCCCAACCTGGGCTATATAACTCTCTATAATGAGGACGGATCAGGCACCGGAAGCAATCCTCTGGCACTCAGGACATACAACTATGTGGACCAAAGTAAAGTCGAAGTGCTAAGGAATCACGAACCTGCGGACATCGACAGTATCCAGGCCGGAGACACTGCATATCTGCGTCTTGACAGTGATGGCTATATCGTATCTGTGAGCGCTGTCGACAATTATACCGTCAGGTACGCAAAGATATTATCCAAATTGCCAGCGCAGGTAATAGTTGAGTATGACGATGGTACGCAGCAAATCCTCGATGTGAATGAAAACATCATCGTCATTAAGGACAAAAATCTTGTTGGATTTCAGGCATTGAGAGATGGCGACCGCGTAAGGCTCCTTCTCAATGAAAATGCGCGCTCAACAGAATTGAAGGAGATCACCATCGAAGGTGACGAGTATTACATAAACAACATATATAAAGGTAAAATCGCCAGGATAGACAGGATATCAGACAAAATTACGGTCATGGGAATGCAGGTTTTCAAGAAAGGGAGATGGGAGCTCGTTGACAGAAAAGGAGCTTCGACCATCACCATGGCAGATGATTACAGTATTTATCTGAAGGATACGCCGATCAGTATAAATGATGCAAACAGATTACTATATCAAAACGATGCCTATATTGCCGTCGAGAGGACTTATGGCGGGGAAGAGAGAGCAGTTGTAGTTGCATACCGCAACAGCCTCGACACAGAGATATCATCGATCGCGGATACTATCAGCGAGTTTGTTCCGGGCACATCAAGCTTCAGGACAGCTAATGAGAACAGAAGGATTGGATTTTCAGACGGCAGCATTATTGTGAAATATGGCAGGCTGGTGACAGGCAATAGTCTCAGTTATGACGATAAGGTTTACATGACACTGAACAGAGACTACTCCAGCGGCAATTATTACGCATCCGTGGTCAATGTGGAGGAGCCGCAGAACGACACTCTTATGATTTATCGCGGCAGGATCAGAGATATCAACCAAAGCAGAGATTTCACCGTTGAGTCCTTCTCGCAGTTGCAGGGGCTTGACTGGAAATATTACAACACGCCGAAAACCTTCAATATAACATTTGACACAAGGGTACTGACAGACGAAGGTGTCCTGAATGTCCGGGAATTTGTCGGCTACGGTGAAGAAAGCTTCATAAACGATGTGGTTTACATAGTGGCTGACGGAATCGACGCAGTTCTGGTCACCACTGCACCATACGGGACAGTAAACATGAGAGGAACGGTATATGCTGCGGGCGATGGCACTATCAGCATACGCAGGGTCAGTGTATATGATTCCTCAGACTATAAGTGGAAAAACATCGCTGATACAACAGTCAATGTCCTCAATAATACTATTGCAATCGAAAAAGGCAGAGTAATCGATCCTTCGTCGATTAAAAAAGGCGCTGATATAAGGATCATCAAGAGGGACAGAAGTACAGACGGAGATGCCTATATTATCATAGTGGAATGAATTAAAACCGGAGGTCTCATTTATGAAGAAAAAAGTCACGGCACTGCTGCTAATAATAATTACAGTTTTCCTCATGTATGGCCATGTGTTTGCCCGGGAAGGTGTTTGCGGGTATGAAGGCGGTATTTCTTCGGGAGAGGTGCCAGACAATTCGACGTTCGAATACAAGGAGGTTACCTTCATCAGCGGCAAGCCCGTCGTGTTTGAGGGGACGCTTCTCATAAAAAAGAGCCAGAGGCAGGACAAGCTAACTACTACATATACCTATAACCTGCGCAATGGAGAAAATACGCTCACGCGAGTGCTTGTTTACACCACTGAGTCAGAGAAATGGGAGAATGGCCAGATTACTGAGACTGTCAGCCTTACTTCGGCGCGCGAAAGCGTGAGGATAGACGGCGTTACATATACCATTCCGAATATCAACAGCTACCAGTTTGCCCGTTCCAACCTGATCGATCCCAGGCCGGCGGTCAATTACCATGCAGGGAGCATATGGAGCAGAAAAGTTTACCAGGTAGGAGCCGCCAATGACGGCAACACAGTTACTGTTGAATGCACGGGCACATTCT